>Ga0208157_1000196_pt1 | contig 38616 bp, 32 predicted proteins | sample 5_EtaG_FD_184077 | JGI IMG/M metagenome (GOLD analysis project Ga0208157, IMG submission 184077) | Marine viral communities from the Subarctic Pacific Ocean - 5_ETSP_OMZ_AT15132 metaG (SPAdes) (version 2) | ecosystem: Environmental > Aquatic > Marine > Oceanic | place: Pacific Ocean | collected...
CTTATACTCTGTCTCATTCTGCTGTAGAATTTGTCTACGGATATGTTCAACAGAGAAGTACTTACCAACAAACTGATCCATTTGTGTAACCATTGCCATTCTCTGAGCAACCATCTCAAGTTCTTTCAACTCATTGAAATGATTATCAAAGAGCCAGTCCCACTGGATATGCTGTTGCATATCATCCCAGTCTTCAGGAGTAATTACTCCCTTGAGAATAAGTTGTGTCTTGAGTATGTCGAGGAATAGTTCTCCAAATCTTTTACGTAAACGTCCAATGAACTTAGTAAACTTAAGTTCGTCTCTAAGGACTTCAGTGGTTTTACCAAGATTAAATCCTTTGTTGTCATCGGTAAGACGGGACGGTGGAAGATTAAGAGAATTATAAAGCTTCTTCCTAAAGTACTCAACATCCTTGAGCTCTCCTAGATTTTGTCCACCAGGTAAGGTGGTGATCTCAGTTCCACGCCCACCCTCTCTACGAGGTAACCAAAAATCCTCAAGCATACTCATGTGCTTTTTGTCATCACGGATCTCACCAGTACTAGCATCGTAGACTAGTTTGTTTCTGTAACGAGACATGACATCACGTAGATACTGCTCCGCTTTAACCTTTGGAAGGTTACCTACATCAATGTAAAAGATTCTTCTTTCAGGTGCTCTTGATAATCTGTAGATAACCAAAGCATCCTCAATCATCCTTAATTGGTTCAAGGATTTGATTGCTTTATGTAAGAAACTTAGTACAAGTCTTTTGTTTAAATCCTGTAGTCCAGAATTAACAAAAGTGATTGAATCTACAGACATCTTGATGCCTTGATTGTTGGACATGTCTCCAACTGGACCTAATGCACCACCTCTAAGGTATCCTTTAGAGTTGTATAACCAATAGTCTACATACTCACCCCACTCATATGCCTTAGCAGATTGTTTCTCGTCTGGGGTTAATTGTCTAGCGTTGGTTGAAATTTTTTGTCTAACCTTCTTAATTTTAAGAGGATCAATATATCTTAGTTCTACTATACCCTTCTTAGGATTAGAAAGATCAATTACTTTGTGGTAAATTAGTTTACCATCTACATACCAATTTCGAATAAGTTCATGTGCTCTCTTTTCAAAATTTAGTAGTTGTTTTATATGTGCAAATTCATCACGGATCTTATTCTTGACACCCTTTCCAACTTCAAGGTTATCTAAGTTAATCTCTACACAACTATCATTTGAATCATTGACGACAAACTCATTAACAATTTCATCCACAGCACTGTCCACTTCAGGGTGAAGTGCCATGTCTCTATAACGACGAATGAGTTCAAACTCATCTCTGGCACTGTTGTCCATATCGACATAAGTACCAAAATAACCCCCTGCAGCTACTGCAACGGGTTCGTCAGCAGAAGGAGGAACTGGGGATTGTCCCTTCAGTTCCTTCTTCCTATTAATTTGAAAGCCAAATAACTGACTCATAATAATAAAAATTTTATCTACCGCAAGTATTTATACGATAGAAAAAGATCAGTTTTAAGTTATTGGATCCTGGTTTTTAGCGTCGTTAGCTTCAACAGTCCAGTATGAATACTGGAATTCAACTGAGAACTCTTCGATCTGATCGTTACTATCATAAGCAAGATCAATCTGAGAAACACTCACTGGGAATGCATACCAGAGTTTATATCCTCTTAGTGTTTTACCACCGTCAGAAGAATCTTTCTCAAGTTGTGTAACGAAAATGTCTGAACTATATCCGTCACCTGTAGAACTACTAGGATTGAATAGTTCTGCTGTGTTACCTTCATGTGTATTGATAAGGTTCAACCACCTTTCAAAGATTCCACGAATCTTCATATCTTTGTCGTTGACAAAGGTTGCAGTCCAGTTATCAAATGTACGATCTCCAGCAATCTTAACTGATCTACCTCTGAAAGGAACTTCAATAGTTCCTACACTGGAGGCAGGTAGTGCTGCTGACTTACACAACATAGTGATCATGTTGTCATTTGCTTCCGCATATACTGTTGAGGGGAATTTAATATCCACCTCAAACATATTTGGTTTAACGCCTTGAGCAACCTTAGCCAGGAAGTTCTTAACGTTACTTGTTACTATTGCCATTAGTCTTGTCCTTTGTTAGTTTATTTAGAGTAACGATTAGCGTCCGACTACTTCAGCGAACGAAATTCCAGTACGTGTTGCAGTAAATGTTACTGTTACGTAGTTGATAGAACGAGTTGGTTTAAGGAATAATTCCGCAACAAACTCATTGCGATCAATAACATCTGGTGTGTTATTAGATGTATCACATACAACTAAGAAGTCTGTCAAACCTTGTCTTGCCTGAACTTCATTCAAGTAAGAGTTAACAGCAGCACCAAAATTAGAACGTGTAAGTTCATCGTTAAGTTCGAATAGAACACCTTTAGCAAGTTGCTCAACTCTCTTCTCAATGTTGAGGAAGAGACGACGAACGTTAATTCTATCGAATGCAGATGGTGAGGCAAGAGCAGTCTTGTCACCGAAGAGTGTGATACCACTTCCAGAGATAGAAACAACTGGGTTGATTCTGTTCTGGTAAAGCTCGTCTCTGTCTGCCTTAGATGGATTGTATGCTAGTTTAACAGCATTACGAATTCCACCTCTGGTCAATCCAGCAGGAGAGAACCAGTCATCCTGTGCTACTGAAGTAGCAACACAAAGACCAGCAATGTCACCGTTAGTTGGAATGTAACGATATACATCGTTGAAACGATCATAGATGTACTTGTATCCACTGTCGAATACTGCGTATGATGTAGAAGTCATTCCAGCAAAGAATGCTAGAGTGTTATCTTTTTGCTGTCTAGCAGTTAAAGCACCAGATGTACCAATTTGGTTTCCTCTGTAAGGTGAAACAAATGCAACTGCGTCTCTACGACCTGCTGCAATAGCAACAACCTTAGCTGCCTTTGTCTTTGTATCTGCTTCAGAACCTAGTGATCCACCCATAAGGATGAAGTCAACATCAGCACTTTCACTGTCAGCAAACTCATCATATGCTGCACCGATCTCTCCAGCAGTATATGCATAGTCATCAGTACCACCAGCAAGTGTTGCTTCTAGAGAACCAACTAAACCAAGTGCTCCAGATACACTGCCAGAAGCAGCGTTCCAAACAGCACCAGATACTGTAGTTGTAACAGCAGCACCGTGATAGATGTATGCTGACTCAGCATTAACAACTGACTTGTAGTATACATTCGCACCTTCTGGTGATTTTGCATCAGAAAGTTTTGAAAGATATGTAAGACGCTCTACAATTGTGTTAGAAGCACCAGAAACATCTCCAGTTGTATCAATAACAGCAACGTGAACTTCATCTTTGCTAAGACTTCTGTCAGAAGCAAATGCAGATGTACCAGGACGTGGACCAACAGCACTTAACTTAAGACCAGTTCCAGCAATTTCTGTATTGGTATACCAGTCACTAACAGAAGAGATTACAATCTGTGTGTCAGTTACAGTAGCGATATCGAATGATGCATCAGCACCACCACCAGAAACTGTGACTGTATCTCCTACAAGATATCCAGTACCACCAGCGTTAATAACAACAGCAGTTACAGCACCAGTTGCTCCATCAACTGTAAATGTTGCGTTTGAACCACCACCAACAATTGTTACAGTTCCACCAACTGTGTATCCAGTACCAGCAGTATTGATTGATACAGTCTGAACAACACCACCAGAGACAACAACGTCAACTGTTAATCCTGTTCCACCGCCACCTGTAGTAGCAATGTTAGCACCAGTTGCATAAGCAGAACCACCAGATGTGAGTGTGATTGCATTAGGAACACCACCACCGACTGTTGTGTCAACTGTTAATCCTGATCCAGATCCACCAGTTGTAGCAACGGCAGTTCCTGATGTATATCCAGTACCACCAGATAATCCTGTGATTGTTGCACCAACTCCTGTATCAGGAATGTCAAGTGTATCACTGGTTGTAATTTTTGTTGCAGGGTTTGTAAGAACAACAGCAGCAGTCTTGGTTGAAGGAACCCAAGAAAGAACTGTACCAGTTGCTCCACCTGTAAATGTTACTGTATCATCAACACCAATACCAGCAGGTGTAGATGCGAATGTTACGTACTGATCAGCACCGCTATCAACGATGACAACCTTGAGTGAGTTACCTAGTGTTCCAGCACCACGTGCTACAAACTTTTTAGACGAGCCTGTGCCTCCTTCCCAGTCAGCAGTGTTCTTAACTAAAACACCACCACCCTCTGAAGCAGAGTTGAGTACTCCTGTTTCTGCACGAACAACTGCTAGTTGTCCACCGTATCCTAGAAACTCAGATGCAACAAACCAGTCTTCTGCATTAGCAGATGTTGGTTTACCGAATACACCGAGTAGATCTTTTTGGTCAGAGATTGAAACAACCTCACCAATTGGACCTTTCTGGAAGGATGAAGCAAATGCTGCTGTTTGGCTTGAAGTGCCAACAATAACTGCGTTGGACAGATCTCGTTCTCTAAGAACTACACCAGGCGAGATTTGACTTGCCATGTTTTTAACCCCTATAGATGATTCAAATTACCTGAAATTATTTATCTCTAGGAGAATCTCCAGAGGGGAAACAATGCATGAACACACTACCAGTCTGGATAAGACTCGTGAAACACGTGTTTATTCTTTCTATTCTTTACTACCCTCTCCACAGTACACACCTTACATTCGTATGAATACCCAGATGGGTTACCTCTCTTATTCTTTCTTATCAAATAAAAATCATTCATCAAGTCTTTGTCTCTACCACAGACTCGACATCTTCTTTCTCTGAATAGTAGGTGTTCTAAACCGAACTGTTCCTCAAGATCCATCATCTATCAGGAAGCATATAAGTTACGGACTCTTCTGTATTACCATAAGCCCACATTTCACCGTCTGCATCAACGAAGGTATCATCACCTAATCCATCATCAATGAATCCAAATGGAGCCATGTCTTGTTCAATCTGATTCCTTTGCTCTTCATATATCCTTCGTCTGACATCTTGATCTGTCATCTCTTTGAAGTAGTCTTGCATGACTAACCAAGAGAATAGTACTAGACACATCACCAAGTCATCATGGTATCCTTCATCTGCTTCCCATGCTTGCTTTTTCTGAATGAATGTTGTTAACTCTTGAAGTATATGAAAATCACAGAAGGTTAGTTTATCCTCTTCTAAAATTGCTTTGAGGTTTGCACATCCTTGCTTCTTAACTGTGATACTCATCTTAACACCTAACTGTGTCTTGTTACCTGAGAACCCTTGACCTACTATCTGACCTGCTCTACCTCTCATAGCACACATGAGTACGTTAGGATACTCAAGGTCATAGTTTAACATTGCTCCTATACTATCACCAATGTCATTGACCTCTATCAGAATGTATGGAAGATTATAATTCTTTGCTACTCCGAAAATGACGGACGGGAACATGATAGGTTTAATCTCATTATCACGGTATTTGGCAACAACTTTATACGGGAGAGTGGTGATATCAAACACGATGAAAGCACTATAGTCGCCACCAATTCCTCTGGCAACATCGACAGTAATAATATATTCGTGATCGTCTTGTGGTCTTTCGTAAATGTCAAGTCCAGCATTGCTCGTAATAGGTTCGCTAAAGGGTATTGCTTGAAGTTTAGATGGAGAGATAAGAGTATCGGCAGATCCAAGAAAGTCGCACTCAAACTCCTGTGCGAACTGTCTCTTGGACGTGTTCTTCATCGTCTCTTCTTTCCACTTTGAATCTCTGCCTGGTACTTGTGACCAGTGTACTTCATTAGTGGTATAACCATTCTTACCATTCCTAGCATCTTCCCACATCTTATAGAAGTGGTTCATACCATTAGGAGTAGATATGATTATAACCTTAGTTGATTTACCAGAAGTGATAGTAGGATACACAGAAGCAAAGAACTGTTCTGCTACATGGTTGGGAACGAATGCAAACTCATCAAGGAATAGTATGTTGAATGACATACCACGAACAGCAGATGCTGAAGTAGATGCTGCCATAATTTTAGAACCATTCTCTAGTTCTAAACTACCTTTGTTCCATACTAAGACACCATGTTGCATCCACTTTGGTAGATTTTCATAAGCAAGTTGTAGTCTACCTAAGAGTTCCCTAGCGGTAGATGCCTTGTTTGCAAGAATACCAATGTTGACACTATCATTGAAGATAGAGTAATGAAGAAGATAGGCGACCACAGTGGTGCTCTTACCAGTTTGTCTAGGAAGTTTCGCAATGTTGAATCTGTTTTCATGAAAATCCATCAATATCTTTTGTTGGAAATCATACATGGAGAAAGGTACAAGACCTTCATCCAAGTTAATGATCTGCATATACGTCATAGCAAAGTAGAGTGGATCACTCTTACACTTGATCCACTCCTCTACTTGCTGTTTTGTAAATTGTATCTCAGTACCAGCCTTCTTCAGGTTGGGGTTGCCAAGATATACTTCAGTCTTAGCCATTCCAATCGTCGTATTTAAAAATCCAATATATTAATATGCCTACTGCTATTAGTAGGATACCAATCATAATATTTATTGACCAAACTACATCATTCAATCTCTCTGCCTCCAGTCATCAGATCTTTCTTGATGAAACCATTCTACAATTTCATCTGGGGAACCGAAACCCCTTTTATGATGAGTTGGATCGGGGTCTCCAATATTCAACTCATTGAGAAAAGAATCTTTTGGATTCTGTGCTATTCTTCTTGCCGTGTTCAACATACCTCTAGCAGCAGTATTTGCTTTTGCTAATTTGTTAGACCAGATCATATCATCTAGACTAACGTCAGTACCTGAAGCAATGTCTTTACATATCGCTTCAAGCCTTAACCGATATTGTGTTGAGAGCATATTAATTTACCATCGTTGTATTTACTTATAACTGATCCTTTAAGTATTTTAAGAGATCATTCTGTCTGATATCAGTTTCCACAATAGCCTTCGTTTTTTCGGCAATGTCGTCCAAGATATTAACGTCAAGACCTGCGAATGGTGGAACGATACCAAGTATGCGAAGTAATCCATCTACAAATAGTGCGAGTGCTGTGAATCCAAGTATCATTGATATGATAGTTGCATCACGATTATGTTTACGCATGGACTCTTCATCTATGCGTCTTGCTTCTGCAACAGCAGCAGCAATCATCTGATCAACTTCATCTTTAGTGTAACAGAGACTTTTAATTTTCTCTTCGGTCATGGCGTACTTTCTGTGAAAGCACAATACCCCTGTTCACACATTGTATTAATTTTTTCGATCAAATGTTGGTACTCATCATACATGTATTCAGAACCAGTTTGTTCCTGATACAACTTGCAAGCAGTGGTGAGACGGTATACGTCTCCTTCGTTTAATCTCATAGTGTTCAATACATCCATACTATATTATATTATTATTGTTAATGTTATGCAATGCTAACAAGTTACCTTTTACCATTGTTCATTTGTTTAAGCATCTTTTGTAACTCAGCAGTGCTTCCTACGAACATGGCATTATTAGTTACTTTAGTTGGACCTTTCTTATCTTCATCAAGATCAGCAACTTTCTTTTGAAGATCCATGAGTTTATCAGTCATGTCTGCTACCTGTTTCATAGCGTTTGTAGCAACCTCAAATGCTCTTGGATGCCCTGACTCCTGTGCAACCTCTAACGCTCCTTGTATTGCCTCCTGACCCTTATCTATGAGGTTGTAGAGTTGTCCTCTAGTATATTCATAGTCCTTCTCTACATCTTCTGAGGTATCCTTAGCCTGATCCTTTACGGGTTTAGGTGCTGGTGCTGGTGTAGTGGAGATTTCGATGTCTAACATCTCCTCCATATTTTTATCTAACTTACTCATAATACTGTAAATCCTTCATTAAATCCAAAGTCGTCTGTGGAAACTACCAAATCATCATCTGCTGTATTGATAACACCATCTGCATTCTTATCTTCTAGAGCCTTAGGTGTATAAGATCTTTCAACATTCCTCTTATTAACATTCTTATCACCAAGAGTTTCGATGACACGTGCCTTACGGATAACATCTGCCTTACTGTAAGGACCATAGATGTAAGACTTAACAGTAAACTGTAAAGTCCAAACTATACTTCTTCTTTCTAAGAAACTATCATCCCAATCATCTGCATAATCAACACTGTTTAGAATGCATGCAACGTCTCTAGTTTCATTCATATCAGGAATGAACTTAAGACTTATATTAAATGATGGTTGGAAATATGGAAGTATCTGTTCTAGTATCTGTAGAGCATCATCTGATGACTTAGCAATGATACCAAGTTCAAATGACATGTCATAAGGTACTGGAACAAACTGTGTTTGTATTTGCTTCGCATTATCTGCGCTACCAGCAGCAGGAATAGCAGATTTAATTTTTTTGATAGCACTAGTTTTTCTGCCACTATCATATGTTACGTTGGTTAACTCAAAGTATAAACGTGGTAGTTTAATCGCAACTTTCTTTGTTACGTCTGGATTTTGTTCTAACCTGTAAAGGAATTTATTTTTAGGACCATATGCTAGAGGAACTTTCTCTGACTCTATAACAGTTCCTGCATTATCCGTCTTTTTAATTTCTATGTTATTAAAAAGCGTACCAAAACCAATAACAGATTTTCGTATCGCTTCATTATAAAAATGTGGTCCTAACATTAGAAGTCACCTGTTGTAAAATTACCAAATTCCCCGAATGGGTTTACCTCACCCCAATCGATTAAGTTATCAGCAGCGTCTTCGATCTCTCTATTGTCTGCTGCTGCCCTATCACCCATTGTCAAATTATCAATGGCAGTGATTGCTCTTGCTGTGGTACTAGTACCTCCAGTAAGAGTCTCACCAGTTAGGAAGTTCCCTGTTCTATTTATGATGGTTAGTATATCGGTTGAACGATCCCAATATGCTACCTCACCTGTCACACCAGTAGTAGAACCAGTTATAATTTCACTGAGTGAATACTCACCAGTACCACCAGTGTCCATTTGTATAGAGATAGAAGTAGAATATATTTCTTCTACTACATCAACATCAGGAATACCAGTATCAAACTTATCATCACCAATCTGGTAGATCTCAGCAGTCATCTGATAAATGTATGTCTGACCTAACTGGTAGAATGGAGCTTCTCTTTCTACAAATTTAATCTCATATAATGCTTTTGTTAGTGGATAGTAAATCAAATCTCCTTCATTAGGTCTACCATCTACAGTTGTGACATCTGCAAACTCTTGAAATATTTGACTCCATCTATTTTTTGATACAACAAAAGTAATCTCATCTGTTATTGTCAGACCAAACTTACTAATAAATTCTGATGGTGATCCAAATCCTTCAACGTTAATCAAGAACATCTCAATCATATACTGAGTCTTAAACTCAGAATACAAAACATCATCAAGGGTTACATCCTTGATCATCTTACGAGGAAGATAGTAGCAATCAGTACCAAATAATTTTATTTGCTCATCAACCAATGATTGAATAAGAGCTTGTTCAGTACCAACTCCACCATGTTGAGGGAAGTATATACTTTTCATCCTATCATATCCATAGGTGGAAGTTCATAGGTGTTGGAAGACATCTCCATTAGTCTTGCAATTTCTTCGTTAGCATCATTAAACAATTCTCTACCATTAAGTTGAACACCACCTGGTAGGTTAACACCTTGAAACTTGATTAGATTCTGACCCCACTGTCTCTTTATCTTAGCAGTAGAGTATTGTTTCACGAAAGGATCATTATAAACTTGTGTGAAAGTATCTGGTTCCAATGCTCTATAGCATTGTATAACAAGATATAATTCTTCTGTTAACATTGAATCATCAATGTCAAGATATAATCTATCTTGTCTCTGGTTAAATCTATACTCAACAAATGCTCCATTGTTTAGAACCATGTCAATAGTTTCTAACCACTGCTTAACCATAAAGTAATTAAGCATGTCAAGAGAACCAAAAGCATATAGGTCATTCAAGAAGATCTGATACTCAATACCAAATAGGTTGTTACGGATAGCATTACTTGCTAATCCAAATACTTTAGATATCCCCATTATATGTTGAGGAATATTAATATAATTATCTGATCGTTCCCATTTGGTACTATCAGCATCTGTCATGATAGTCTCAGATTTAGTACCAAATCTGGCTTTGTCATCTGCTGTGATCTTATGCTTTAGGTACATCAACTCCATACCATCATAATGACGCTCCCTATAATATTGGAGAGCGTCATCGATAGCATCACTTACTTGATCATCATCGACGTTGACTTCAAGTACAGGAGCACCTAATTGTCTTTTGCAGTAATCTGCTAATTGTGTTCTACTAGCTGGTTGTGCCATGTGACCTCCTATGCTTGTGCTTCACCCCATCTGAGGTTGATCGTGCTGTTGAATGCACTACCTGATGTACAATAAACGTTAATCGCCAGAACGTCAGGACCATTCGGGAACGTACCTCTACCACCGATAGGAGTATTAGTTAACTCTTTAAGTTCGGTCAAGTCAATACCATCCCTTTGTCCTGGTGATGCCACGAAGGAGAAGATTCGTTCGCCTGGTTGGGCATATGGAGGAACAATGAATGTGTATGTTGTACTACCAGTACTTCCTGGATACGTGTTCTGAGAGAAGACGATCCATACTTGAGTACTATTAGCATTTCTAATCTGTGATACAGTTGAACCACCAGGTAGTGATCCACCAGTCGCTTGCATACCTACCTCAACTCCCTGAACGTCAGTCTTGTTGAATCGAACCCACCTAGTCCAGTAGTTTCTAGTAGTAGCGTTGGTAGCAGTAATATTAGAACCACCAGCACTCCAGTTAGCACTAGATCCAGATGCAATCTGAGCGAATGATGGTTGTCCACCTTCACCAGATGTATTCAAACCACCCCAAGTAATGTCAGCAGGGTTGCTTGGATAGTTGATCGGGTTTAGAATTCCTTCAACGATAACTCCCTGAGAAGAACTACCACCCTGTGTAGTAATTTCTACACTCTTCAGTAGCAACTGTGCTCTGTTGATTAGTTCTCTCTCACCCAAGTCACCAGTCAGTGCGTTAGACACACTAGGTGATAGACGGATTAGGAAGACCGTATACGGCGTAACTGAGATCTCAATCTCAGATTCCTGATAGTTGAAGAGGTATCCTCTATCTTCATCGAAGCCACCGTCTGTTAGATATGCAGAACCCCAGTGGTTAATCTGTGGTGTTGCAGTAGTGGTGAGTAGGATAACACCCTCGTTCTTATTGTAGGTACTTGCTGAACCAGCAGTGTATGTTCTGTTTGCTCCAGCAGTATAGTTGTTTAAGTTTGCTGTTCTTGTAAGACCAACAAGTCTATTAAGTGTTGTATTTCTAGAAGAATAACGAATCAATTCATTACCAACATAGACAACACCTGTGTCTGGGAATAAATTTACGTCTTGAACTGTCATATGTTCAACGTCAGTATCATAGAGAGGAGTTACCAACTTAGATCTTGGTCCTTCATTCAGAACCTCGTACCTAACAGGTAAGTTACCTGAACGCATGAATGCTTCTCTGTTCCTGTTGTTGTTCTTAAGTCTGTGTGCGAATACAAAGTTACCTGATGGACCTCTAAACATCCAGTCAATAAATCCAGCACCATACCATGTATACTGGAATCCGATCATTTGCATGGTATTGATCTGAAGTGAATATCCAGACTTACCAGTACCATCACATTTGTCAATGTTCCACTGTGATTGTGGAATAATAATATCCTTAGTCAATGCTGCCTTTGTTTTAATTGCACCAACCGCACCCCTATAGTCAGGGTTAACTGTTAAGTTTGTATCATTTGTAATAGAAGTAACAACATGACTCATTCCACGAATAACCAATCTATCACCAGTAGTTAACTGTTCAGTGAATTTAGTATTGGTTCCTGTGATAAGGTTACTATCTGGAGTAGCACTTACAGTACCAGCAATCTGGAATGTGGAAGATCTTAAACCAACAGATAGGTTTGTTCCATCATACTGGAAGAAGATACCATTCTGATCATCAAACGCACCAGATCTTACAGTAGAACCTTTCCACTTATAGAGAGATACACTTGGTTGTTGACCAAACTCAGCACTAGTAGTAGCAAGTATTTCTGTTGCTAGAACTGTTAATGTAATTTCGTTAACGATACTTGCAACAACATAATGACCATTATATCCAGTAGTTGTAATACCACCAAGAGCAATCTCAGCACCAACCTGTAGACCATGATCAACGTCATCAGTAGTTACAGTTATAATACTACCAATAGCAGTACCATCAGCAGTAACTGATCTTAAGTCATATGACGGAGCAAATAGAGCACCAGTAGTATACTGAATACCTTTACCTGACTGGTATCTAATATACTTTTTAGATTGACGAATCGCCTGAGCACCGTGTGATGGTGAACCTGTTCCTAGTTGTACACCACCGTCAAATGGTCTGTGTGTATAGAAACAATCTGGTCTAGTATAAAGATCACCAGTTAAAGGAGTACCAGTATCAATAGTACCAGTTGTTCTTGTAGTAAAAACAAACTTGTCTAAACTTGGAACTTCTTCAATAAAGAATGGTCCTGAAGCAAGATCGTGATTATTACCAGTAGAACCGATAGCAGATAGAATTGTATTTCCTGGAACCAATCCATGATTACCACTAAAGGTTGCACTAATTCTTGCGATAGCAGAATAGGTTATATTAGTACCGTTGTTGATAGTAGCAGATGTAACTGAAGATAGAGATACAGCTGGATAGAATGCAATAGTCTCTCCTGATACTGGAGAACCACTAGCAGTTATAGCAGTGATCTGTCCAGTTAAGTAATCAATGTCAGTGACTGTAATAGTCATATCGTTGACACCAGCAATACCACCAAGTTCTTGACCACCTATACTGAACTGATAACCAATCTGATATCCAGTACCACCATTTGCTATCTCTGGAGAATACCCACCACCAATAATTCTAGGTAGGAATGTTGCGTTGAATGCAGTATTGTTTGCACTTAATCCTATGAATGTTGCGTTACCATTTGCTGCTGTACCACCAATACTGAATGCAGTAATTTCACCAGATGCACCAACACTGGTTACAGTAACAGTTAAATCGTTAGTAGCACTTTGCCCACCCAAGATTCCACCATCAATAATGACAGTATCGTTTGGTTGGAAACTAGAACCTGGATTGGTTATAGTAGCACCGTATGTTGGTGTGGTTGTTGTATTCTCATTAGGAGTAAAGTTTACTGTGGTCATTGTCTGCGTATTAGCAGTACCACCACCCCCTTCTAGAGTCTCTACAGTAACTGAGAATGCTTGACCTGGTACTCTTGCTGTAAGTTGTAACTTAGCAAAAGTATTATCAGTTGGGTTAGCAGCTTCTGCAAATACAAATTGGTTTCCAGATGACAGATCATTAATGAGATTAATTAATCCATTTCTCACTTCTGTTATAGTATCACTTGCTAAAGCAGTATAAACATATGTTGCAGCTGTACTTGTTGTTGTATCTGTTATTGTTGTTGAAAAAGTATCACCAGTTTCAATCGTTCCACCAACTTCAACCCATTCTATCTGAGCAATTTTACTACCAGAACCTGTCCTTGTGACATTAAATCCTGCGTTGATACCTAAACCAGCACCAGCACTTCCAGATACGTTAGTGTATTCTTGGGTAGACGGAATACCCTGACCAATAGTAGTAAAGGTAAGAACCTCACCAGCAGCACCAACTGTATTGATAAAGATGTTTAAATCATTGGCAGGTGAATTTCCACCAAGAACGTTACCATAGATAACAATCTTTTCACCAACTTCATATCCAGTTCCAGCAGAAGGAGATCCCTCTGCTGCTGTACCGACAGGAGTAATAGTTTGAATCTGACCATTAGCATCGACTGCATCGATTGTAATCGTCAAGTCGTTAGCTGGTGTTGCACCACCTAAGTTAGTACCTAAGATAACAATTGTTTCTGTGGCAGAATAAGTACTACCACTGTTAGATACAAATACATTTGCATAAGATGCTGAACCAATAGTACCATCTCTTTCAATGTTGAAAGTAGCATTAGATCCTAATCCACCGTATGTATCTCCTTGTACATTATCGTAAATTGTTGTCTGGTTAATATCTACACCAGTATATGCACCAGAAGTTCTGATGATATTAAAGGTTGTTCCAGTACCATTACCAAAGTTAATTGTAGTTGGTGATGTTGGTGTAGAGATGAAACTGTTACCAGTTCTATCTGCTGTATATGGTGCAGATAAAGATATAGTATTTGTTTCAATGTTTGTAACAAAGATTGTACTTCCATTACCATTATCTAAAGCAGCACCGATATCAATTCCTGTTGTGTCGTTAAGAACAATCTGAGAAACAGGTGCTGTAAATGATGTTGTAATATTAATAGTTGTGTTGGAACCTACGTAACCAGTTATCTGTGTACCAGATGCAAGTCCAGTTGCTGAAAGAGGAGCACCAACTGGAGGAGGTGATCCAGGAACAGTAATACCAATCCTTCCTGATCCAGCAGCAGTAGAACCTCTAGTTGTTAACTGACCAGAAGCACCATTAGATTCTACTGCTAGAGTAGGGTTTCCTAATGAAGCACCAGTATAGAAACCTGCTTTCCTTAACTGAACAAATCCAGATAACAAACTGGTAGCAGGTGATAGACCCACCTTACCTTTTGCATAGAAAGTAAACTGAGATGGGTCTGGGACAGCACTAATAATGAATGAACCTTCTGCTTTAGCAAATCCTTCTATACCATCATTAACACCCTTAAGTGTAATAGGATCACCAACAGAAAATCCATGCTCCAATTCAGTATCTACTGTGATAAGAGATGGACCTATACCACCACTGTTTGTAGAAGCATCGGTTGTAATTGAACTAACAGAAACATCAGCACCTGGAAACTCGAAGGAAGATGGATATCCACGTACTAGATCAATGGTCTGCCATTTAGTTGGCTGAATACCATACTCAAAGTCAGCGTCAAGCATACTAAGAGGTTCAGCAAAACGCATACGTTCGATAGCGTCTGTACCAAAGTCGTATGGTCTCATCTTAACTTCATCACCTTCGATGAAGATCATCATCTCATCAGAAGATGAATAAGTTGAAGTATCAAACAGGAATGTAATCGTAGTTACACCGTTTGATAACGTACTAGCAAAAGGGAAATCTGGATCAGATCCATCAGATGTTTCCGTGAAAGATGCCGAAATTTGCTGAACGTTATCAGCAAAGTTATACATCACTATGTTTGCAGTAGCGTTTGTGATCAAGAGAATCTGATCAGCACCAACTTTATCCAGAACTTTTAATGTACCAATTCCAGAAAGACCAGGTGAGAATACATAGTCTCTAATTTGCCTTTTAGCCATTTTTTAATTTCCCTCGATCTTTTTATGAAAGTGCAATTGCTAATGCAGTTACTTGTGAATCTACAGCACTCTTGGACATTGCATCGCCTGGCGCAGTAGCTTTACCTAGATTCGTTATTTTATTATTTAGAAGACTTAGATCAGCAGTAACTCCATTGTTGACATCTAAAGTTCCATCTACAACTGTGTTACCGTTAGCATCAACTGTAAATTTATTACCACCAACACCAAATGTAGTTCCAACAGCAACAGCAGCAGTGAAAGCACCACTGTCTCCTACGACCGCACCAGAAGCACTCACAGAGAATGTAGGAGCAGTTAAATCAGCACCAGCTTTGATACCATTATTAACTCCAAGTTCACCTTCCACCTTAGTGTTAGTACCCTTTAGAGTTGTGTCTCCCACAACGTCAAGAGTTCCACCAACGTCAACATTACCCTGTAGATCTGAATTCTGTACAACAGTAAAGTTACCGTTAACAGAGAAGTCAGTTGCAATGATGTTGTATTTGAATTTACCGTATACAGCAAAACTTAATACATTAGGATCTTCAGCCCATACGATGATTTGCTGATCTCCTGTTGCTTTTACATCAGTTCTTTGATAGAATGTACGTGGGAACAGTTTAGTGTTATAATTTAAATAGTTGGAAGTCTGCAACGATGCTTGACCATCCTCTAAGATTCCTATTCGGAATCTGGTTGGTTGAGCACTCTGGTTAGAGATGAAGATAGAAAGTTCGACATCCTCTCCAGTAGGAACTGTATAGAGACTTGTATTTGTTTTGCCATTAGTTAGCAATAACGAATTTAAAAATCCAGAACCAACTGGATTATCAAGAACCTCTCCATGCACTAAGAACGATGTAAGGTCGGAATCACTATATACCACTAGACTTTGCTCATTGGCGTAGTATAGAGTTTGTGTTTCGTATGTCTCTCCTGCTGCAATTTCTAAATCATAGAGGATGTAGTTTGATGGAGCGAATGCTAACAACGCACCACTAGAAACTCCAATCCTAACCCGTACAGGGTATGGACTTTGGTGTGCGATTGAGATTTTCGCTTCTACCAGCTTACCTGCTGGAGCCACATGAAGGGATGTCCTTGTCTTAATCTGTGGTACAATCGCTGCTAGAGCACCATAAGTAGCCATAACTTTAGGGTTTATATTACAATCATGTTTATTTATAAGTTAGACTGAAATGAAAATTCTTACTGGATTTAATGGGTTTATCGGAAAAAAGTTTGCCGATAAACTTGGAAAGGACTACATCGGAATAGAACAGCAGAATTGTTTTCAGTTAATTGACAACCTACCAATCTGGCATAAGGTAGATGAGATTATCCATATGGGAGCAATCTCTTCAACAACAGAAACTGATATTGGAAAAATTACAGTATATAATACTGAATTTTCTATTAAACTATTCAAAAAAGCAATTGAACTAGGTATACCAGTCAAATATGCTTCCTCAGCATCAGTATATGGAAACCTTCCTGGTTCAATGAATCCACTAAATTACTATGCAATTTCAAAGTTGCAAGTTGATTACTGGGTTTATGACAATATTGAAAAATTTAAATCTATTCAAGGGTTTAGATTCTTCAATGTATATGGAGAAGGTGAAGAGCACAAAGGAAACCAACGTAGTCCTATTAGTAAATTTGTTTCTGAAGCAAAGATGACTAAGAAGATTAAGATCTTTAAAAATTCTGAGAAGATGATTAGAGACTTTATTTACGTTGATGATGTTGTTGACCTTGTTCTAAACCACAAGGGAGGATCGGGAATGTATGATCTTGGTACAGGACATCCATATTCATTTAGAGATGTTGCTGAGATTGTTTGTGACAAATACGATGCAACGATAGAAGAGATTGACTTCCCCGAACATTTACAAGGGAAGTATCAGTATTATACTTGTGCAGATATGGCGTGGGCTGAAGGTTATAACTTCACTAACGTTGAAGATTACATCAATCGCCCCGAAGAACCCGATATGAATCTTCTTCAAAGTGCTCGGTAGAAAATTCAAATAGTTCAACGTCTGTGATGCCTTCCATCATATGCCTAAGACCAGGAGGTATGTAAAACTTATCTCCTGGTTTTAATATAATTGTGTCTGCATCTATAAAGTCATCCCTATGACCATAGGTCATTTTTAGTTCACCACTCTGAACATAGAATGTTTCATCTTTAATCTTGTGGTAATGATATGAACACTTCTTACCTGCATTAAAAAACAAAAGTTTTCCACAATACATTTCAGAATTGCAGATCCACTTTTCATATCCCCAACCTTTTTGTACGATCTTCATGCAAAGAAGTCCTCATCGTTTAAACCTTTATCATCGATAAAGAAATCAGCATGGGGTTTGCCCATGATTAACTCATGATACTTAACACCCCACATTTTTAATTGTGCTTGAGTGAGAGGTCTTAACAAGTCCTCTGCTGCTACTGCTGCTTCTGCATGAGGGAGATCTTTATTCCTACCCATAGCACGAGCAGTCATGTATATTATGTAGTGACCCTCATCATATAGTTTATTAACTGCTGCTATCCTATCTTTCTTAGGAGTAGCACCTTCATATTGACAAGTACCACATCCATCACCAGGTGTACAGATAGTACCATCTATATCAAAGCAGTATCTCATCTATATCATCTCCAGAAAGAACGTATGTACCAGTATTTTGTACTGCTATTGCAGCAGCCTTATTAGCATAAGGTATAGCTTTCTCTATTGTACCATACTCTAGGTAGAAATAAACCAAAGCACACAAGAAAGTATCACCTGCCCCTGCTACATCAAAACAAGGAACATGTTCACCAGGATATACAATTCCTTTATATTCAGCACCAGCACTACCTTTAGTAACAATTTTGTTTCTGTATATACCTTTCAACTTAGAGTCTTCTAACTCATTGATCTTAATGAAGCATCCTTTCTTAGGTAGTTTAGTCTTCTTACTGTCTATGAATACAGGACCATTAAATGCTTCTACCAGTTCAAATATCTTTTCTGTATCCAAGAATCCTTTGTCATAATCAGATATGATCATGGCATCAAATGGTTCTCCTAAAGGTAGTGCATGATGATGTATGTTAGTAGGATAGGTATCACCAGTTGGTAAATCCCATCCATAGTCAGCAACATCATCATCCTCATCCATCCTCATCAGTTGTTGATTAGATCTTTCATCTACAAATCTAGTCTTAACTGGTTTTAATTCATTAGTCATCAAATATACATCGACACCAAATGACAAGAGGTTTTGTCTTACATTACTTGCCATCCCCTCTGCTGTTTCAGTGCGAATATATTCCATTACTGGTACAGGTGCTTCAGGACTTAACCTAGTACACCTACCGTAAACATATTTGTCTATACAAGTCTCACCTATAACGATGACCTTGTATTGTCCTTGTTGTGGAATATTCTCCGATCCTGTCGAAGAATTCAACTCGTTTTGCATACTCACGTCCTACTACTTCTCCGTTTTTCCAGTCAGAACCTACGACTAGTATATCAGGGTTTATGATTTTTATCAATTCTTCAAGCTCTTGTCTTGAATCGAACGTATGGATTACGTCCACTGCTTTCAAAGAACTTAATTGATACTTCCTATCCTCTAATGGATAGATAGGTCTATCTGATCCTTTGTCTTCTCTGACCTTTCTGTCAGTGTCAATACCAACTATAAGCATAGATCCTAAAGACCTAGCATAATTTAGCAATTCGAAATGTCCTCTGTGGAGAACATCAAAGCAACCATTAACCCATATAATCATTTGTACTTCACATATAGATTTCCATGTTGTTGATTTGGATGTTGATTTTGTTTGTAATGTGGTGCATTAATATCAGAACAGAAGAAAGCAGTTACGATATGCTTTGAATCCATTGTAGATTTATTATCTCTATATGGATATAACTGATTACAAGGAAAGATCAAAAGTTTTCCTTGCTCAGACTCACATTTATAATCTAGATCAGGAAACTCAGTTTCCCCACCACCCCTAACAGTATCCAAGAAAATGATCATAGCATATAGTCTTGATAATAAAAGTGGATCCATAGGGGATATGTCAATATGATCTTTAAAGAACCCATTATTTTTTTCATAACATCTAATAGTATGATCGTAAGATACTAATGGTGCTCTCCAAAGAAGTTTATCTTTTGCACCCCACTTATAAAAATGATTAATAGCACGATCAGTTTCAGATGCTAACTGACACCAGAAATCTTGTCCAACAATAGGAGATACTTGCTTACATTTTTTATGTTCGTTATCAATTTTACCTACTCCATCACCTTCTTCTTCATGAAATCTTTCATTAGTCCAAAACCAATTCTTCCATCCATCACAATCTTCTTGAGATAGAAAACCTTTTTCTTCGTATATTAAATCAGTTAATTCCATAGTAATTTTTTAGATATATATTTTCTTTTTGTATTAGGTCAACAGTTGATTCTTTTACATCTGGAAAGAATAATAATTCACTCTTCTCAGGTAAGTAAAGATAACATATTTCACTTTCTCTCATAGTCTTTAATACATCCTCTATAGTTTCTACTATAGTATCACCAGCTAGATTAAAAGATGTGTTGAATAAAATAGGCACATCTGTCAAATGATAGAATGCCTCTATTAATTTATAGTAGTTTGGATTCTGTTCTTCTGTAAGAGTTTGAATACGACATGTTCCATCAACATGAGTGATACATGGTATCTTCTCTATCATTGATTTTAATACATCAACAGCATACATCATATGTGGTGATTCATATAACCTATCCATATTAAACCATTCCTGTGCATGGTCAGCAAGTACTGTACCAGCAAACGGTCTCCAATGCTCTCTCTTCTTTACTTTGTTAACAACATCCTTTCCATCTACAGCACGAGGATCATACAGTATAGAACGATTACCCAAAGCACGAGGACCATTCTCAGATTTGCCTTGAGCAATAGCAACAACATTACCTTCACTGATTAGTTCAGCAACTCTTTCAGGTGTAACCTCGCATACCCTAAATTCATTCTGCTGTAATTGATAATTATACTTCAAAGGTTGTCCAAAATATAAATTCCTTAATGGTTTTATTTTTTTCTTTCTAGCAAGTTTACGACACTCTCTTGCATAAGTTATATACGCTGCACCCATAGCAACTCCAGAGTCAGCTGACATAGGTTCAACATATAGATTAATTTCTTTTGGTAACCTTTTTAATATTCTATAGTTAGCAACACAATTTAAAGCACACCCACCAGTAAAGATAATATTATTAGACCCAGTTAATCTTTGTGTATCCATAATCCTTTGGTACACATATTCTTCAAATTCATTTTGCATTTTCCATGCTAGATCTGCATGTCTTTTAAACTTATCATCTTCATTCTTAGAATATGATATGTAATCATAAGGACGTACCTTTACCATCACATTTTTATGTTCATTGAAATCTGCTAAAACAAACCTATCCTGATCCCCTCCTCTATCAGATATCATTGATTTAATTTTATCATTGGGTTCTCCATATGAAGAGATACCCATAGTTTTACCACACTCTAAACCCTCCCATCCCAAATAACTTGTGATACCAGAATAAACCATCCCAACACCAATACTTCTTTTATCATCTACATATGACGGTGCATTCTCGATTGGTTGATTATCATATCCAATAACCTTTTGAATTAAACATGCTGATGCATTAGGATCTTCACTAAACCTAAAGATAGTCTCATGCTCCTTACCCCATGAATGATCAGCACCAGCACCATCTATTACAAGAATACCTGCTGTATCAAATCCTGAATTGTAATATGAACAAGCAGCATGTAGAGAGTGGTGGTAATCCTTTGCTTCTACATACCGTTGAACCTTAATCCCTATCTTCTTAATATATTTAAAGTAAGGTCCAAAATCATTCTTAGTATTGTACAAATGTGTATAAGCACATAGGTCGATTTCTTTAGTGATTTCAGCTACTTTATCCAGAGCATTAAATACTTCCCTGTCATATTTGACATGTGTTAATCTTTCTTCTTGTAAAGACAATACAATTTCATTGTCCTTCATGAGACAGATAGCAGCATCATGAGATCTATTAACACCAAGTATCCACATAATTAAGCAGGATTAAAATTTATATTTAAAACTAAACGTTCAGTTGTGCTCTCTGGATAGCGAGAGGCATGATATCTTCGACCATCAAATAAAACCAATCTACCTGCTTTAGGTTTCACAGTTTTAGCAACGGTAAAGAGACTGGGGTCATACCCATTAATGAACCTCTTGATATTAGGATCTAGAAATTCATTAAAGAAATGAGTATCACCATCACTATCATTAAGGTAATAGATTGCCGTGTATTTCAATCCATCATCCTGATAATCAACATGTGGAACATGATGAGGTTGTTTGTTCTTGTTCAATGTAAAGAGACCCAATCTTAATTGAACAAGATCCTTGATAGTCATATTGATTTTTTCTTCCATCGAGTACAAGAGAGGAACGAAGATATCATACGTCTCAGATTCCTTACCCTCTCTCCCCCAAAGGATGTGCATAAACCCAGTAAACGAAGCATCCTCTACATCAAGCTTGGAATCATTAAGTTTATTTTGTTCCCAATACCACAGTGGTGATGTTATATCACGATTGAAGTACCATGGAAACTTTGAATCCATTACTGTTTGTTTTAAATGCTCCTGATATCTTGGACTGATTACATCATCAATAACTAAGATATCTTCAAAATGGTCAGTCATCGGACTTGTTAGGAACCTTAACTAGTTTTTGAATTTCTGGGAGATACATGTATTCGATCTCACTATGTTCTAATGTCTCTAACGCATCATAGATTGTTTCAACAAGAGGTTCACCTCCAAGATTGAAACTAGTGTTAAAGAGTATAGGTACATCTGTAATCTTGTGGAAAGCATCAATGAGCTTATAGTAGTGTTCATTTTGTTCCTCTGTCACAGTTTGAATTCTACATGTATTATCTACATGAATTACTGATGGAATTTTTTCTTCTATACCATCATGACATTTTACAGCATACATCATGTGTGGTGATTCTTCACGTCCTTGAAGATCAAACCATTCATGTACATTTTCTTTTTTAATAGAACATGCAAATGGTCTGAACCATTCTCTATGTTTAACACCATTAACAATATCCTTACCATCCTTAATAGTAGGATCAAATAAGATAGAACGATTACCTAAAGCACGAGGACCACCTTCGGATCTTCCTTGAAAGATCGTAACAATTTTGCCTTCACGAATAAGTGCAGCAACTGAATTATAATCAGTATCTTTTACATCTAGACCAGCAATAGCTTCGTTATAAGTAGAAGGATCATACTGAGGACCATAGTAAACAGATGCTTGTTTTCTAGGTTCTTCACTATCAGTAAGTTGATGCCACTTCCATAATGCTCCACCAATAGATGTACCACCATCATGTGAAATAGGTTCACAATATAGGTTAAGTTCAGGGAAGCGTTCCCAATACTTATAGTTTGCTACACAGTTAAGACCATAACCACCACAGACTACAACATTCTTTTCACCAGTTAACTCAACTGCTTTCTCAATTAATTGACACATACGTTCAGATGTTTGTTCCTGAATCTTATATGCCATATCCTTTTGAACTTCTGAGTGCTCTAGAATCTCACCTTTGGTTTGATTGCGTTTATCATTCTTGAGAATGTCGAATCGATCTTGATTGATAGTAGCAGCATTAGGATATGTTGGAACAACCAAATCTCTGTTACCCCATTCCCCATTAAAGAATGATGGTATTTCGTCATTAGGTTTGCCGTATGGTGCAAGACCCATAAGTTTACCTGCCTCAATAGCAGGGAACCCACAATACTGTGTTACTGCTTCATACATTTTGGTATGACCAGGATATTCAGTAATGAATGTATTAGGTTCTGGTTCATGGAAACCAATAGCAGCCTTAGTTCCTACATGCTTCCATACTGGTTCAAACTCTTCTGGATACTCTGCATGGAAAATAGTTTCAAATTCATATAATGTATCTGGAACTTCTTTCATTTGTAAGAAACTTCCAGCACCATCTGCAATAACACATGCAGCAGATTCAAATCCAGAATTATAGAAACCACATGAAGCATGCATTTCATGGTGATTTAAATCAAGATAAGTTGTTTCAAACTGAAACTTTTTACGAGCAATCTTCCTTACAAATCCTTCATACATATGCTCACCAGTCCAATCTAAATTAGGACCAGATCTATGTGTATGACATACAACTAGATGATCAATGTGATCAACATACTCAAATGCTTTAAGGATACCTAACATAGGAGATCCGTCATATTTAAAACGAGTAAGGCGTTCTTCTTCTAAGTAGAAGACAATCTCACCGTCAACCATCAAGGTCGTGCTACCGTTATGACCACGTGCAACCGCTAAAATAATCATTATTTTCTCACTTTGTTTTTAATACGTCAGCAAATCCAGATGGAGTCTTACTTAATGGTTTGATATCAGATTGATCAGCCATTAATGCTGGAATTAGATTTGGATTGTTTGATTTCTGTGGTTCCTTCATTCCTAAAGATGGCATAGGTACTTTACCAGCAGCCTTCTGTTTCTTAAACTCTTCCTCCATAGCAAGAGTCTGATCCACATTTTGCTGCATCTCATCAGGAAGTCTGATAACTTTATCAGAAGATTTATAATGCTTCTTCATTAGTTTATCAACCTCTTGCATGACGACAGATTCAACCTTATCATTCATTGCCATGATACGGTCATTGACTCGGTTGGTGTATTCATCAATAGTGATACGAATAGGATCATATACTCTTAAACCCTCACCCATATCAAGTACAGAGAATTTCTTATCTTCTGGATAACTAATGTTCTCTTTGAATGTAGATCCAACAACTACAACTGCTGGTTTATCAAATGCTTTCGCAATATGCTGTCCTACAGAATCACATCCAACAAATAGATCTGCTGCTCTAATAACACCAGCAAGTTCTCTTAAAGATCTACCTTGTGGGTGAGATACAGTTTCTGTAAATCCTTCCTTCTCAAAATCAATACCTAGTTCTGAGAAAAGAACAACAGAATACTTCTTCTGTAATTTTTTAATAATACTGATGACATTATTATATTCGAAACTCCTTCCAGAAGTATCCATAATAATATTACCAGCAACCTGTACTCCTCTACCAAATGGTTGGAAGACTATGGTTTTCTTTTTCTTAGTTCTTTGACGAACCTCTTCTACTATAAAGATTCCAGATGTTTCTTCCTCTCTAGAAAGTTTAATTGTTGGTTTAGGTAACTCTCTTGGTTCCGACAAACCATTGATCTCAATGTCAAATGCTTGAGATAGGTTGCATTTTTGATTAAAGTAATGCCAGATTCTATATGGTTCTGGTGTAACTATATCTGTGTGTTTAATCTTGTCTTCGAAAAGATCTTTATGCCAGTGATCGTAGCATTTCCTGTGTAGAATAGGATGACCTTTAAAGAAATCTGTACCACCTTCGCAGACAATAACGAAGTCTTCGTCTGGATGGTCTTCTGCATATTTTTCGAATGCAGGTATGGAGCAGATTACACGGCCTGCACCACCGTTAATGAAAAACGATTTGGGTCTCATAATATGTTAATATAGAATGATATAGAAGGATTTATTCAACTTCACCATTATTTATACGCATAAAAAAGGACGGTTTTTACACCGCCCTATCAGATCTTCCGATCCATCTCGAACTTTTTTAACCCCTTAGAGTTTGTGGAGAAGCGTTGTGTACTGCTTCCTCAGATGGAGTATCAACAGACTTAGTTAATCCTGTTGCTGCATCGATCAACTCATCGTAGTCATTAACACGATAGTCATATCCATCAATCCAAGGAGTACGAGGATCATCAGGGAATGGGATCATGTGTGGTCCCCAACCATCAGCAGCAGCAAACTTTGTGTATAGTCCTGCTAATTCTGCAACAAATCCTTCAAGAGCAGCTCTTTGCTGATCAGTAAGGTTACCCTGACCACCATTCTCAGTTGCTTCTGCATCTAAGTTTGCTTGAGCATCTTCCATCAGTCCATCACGTGCTGCTTTATGTTGCTCCATTGTGATCCAAGGCTTGAACCATGGAAGTGGAGTTTTCCAGTCACCTGCTGCTTGATCATACTCAATCTCGTCAGCTGCATAGGCGTGATCAGGTGAGATTGGGTCAGGACGTTCATAATGAATTGTGTCATCACCAGAAACTTTGTATTCTTTCTGAGGATAACCAGCTGCTTTACCTGTGTCTTTGCCGAAGTAAATTGATGCAATAATTGCTTCTTCATCGGTAGGAGAATTCATGTCGATGAGAACTGCAATTTGATCTACACCAGCACGAGATTGAGCCGCCTCAGCATCACCTGTTGAAGGTGGTCTGTTCATGGTAATACATGATTGAGATGGTTGAAGTTTACCGCTTGCTTTATCGACAAACACAAACAACCATCGTGGTCCGTCATAAGTCCAAGTAGCAGTAAGACCTAAAGAATCTGTCTGTGCCAAGTAATCGTCTGGCACTTTATAAGTGAATGTTTTTGTGAAAGCCATAACCTTAGTTTACCTATACCTTGTTATTTATAAAATTTAATTAGTTTTCGTCGTACTTGTAGTTGATACGTACCATACCACTAGTACCGTTTTGACCATGACAGCATCCACCGCCACAAGTCCAACCCGAAGGACCACCAACACCAGGAACAAAGTTGTGATCAGAGAATGATCCACCCCATCCTAATTGAGCAGTTGCCCAATGCAATAAGCAATATCCACATCCACTGTTTTCACACTGCGTACCAGTCATCCATCCTCCCTTACCATTAACTAGTCCAGCAGGATAAGCAAGATGTTGCTTGTTATAGCAATGGTTGTTATAGCAGAAAAGATAAGCAGCACCAGGAGTACCAACAGCACCACCATCTGCACCACAATAAGTCACGCAGCAACCACCAGGACAACTACTTAAGCACATAGCATTCCATGTACAGCAGCACTGGAAACAGCATGAGCATCCTCCACCACCACCTTTAGCACAGAAGTTACTTAAGTTAGGACCAGTAATATAAGTTGATCCACCAGCATTTCCACACTGTGATCCAGTTCTACCACAACCAGGAGTACCGATCTGAACATCATAAACACAACCTTGCAAGGTTGAAGCTTCACATGTAATACGTTTCCAAGCATATGCACCTGAACCAGCAGGAATACCTCTAGAACAGCAGCAAGAAGAACCTCCTCCTCCTCCAGCACCCCAGAGTTCAAAGATCACATCACAAACACCATCTGGAATACACCACTGAGGATATCTGTAGTAGTTGTAACTTGTAGTAAACTCTTGACAAGTAGATCCACATGCACCTACCATATAGTGTACACAATAACCGTTAGAAGGTAAATTGGCAAGTTTGGTAGTTGCATCAGGAGCAGATAATCCTGCTAATGAGTCAGAAGTAACGAATCCTAATAGATCTCGTAAATTGGTGTTTGGCATTCTAAGTTCCTCTGTCTTCTTATTTAGTTAAAGTAGTACCAAGCACAGTCTTCGTTTGAAGTTGCAGACTGTAACCAGCATGAACAGTATGTGATTCTAATTAAACCACCACCGCCACGGTATCCATAGCAGCATCCACCACCACATGCTGTAGCAGAAGGAGAACCAACACCAGGAAGTGTGGAGTTACAATTGATGTTATATGCCCAAGGCGTTGTACCTGTACAGTACATATATTCATGAAGACAAGCATTACCCTGATGGTTCTGAGTAATATATGCACCCATGTTGCTAATAAGTCCAGCAGGAACAGGCATCATACCTTTAGCCCAGCAGTTATTACCATCACAAGCATTGTAAAAGAATCCAGGTTTACCCTTGATCATGCAATCTCCACCGTAGGAGCAGGATCCATCAGTATGAAGATTCCTACCTAAAGTAACTTTATCTTGGCATCTATATGTTGAGTTCCAGAAAGCCCAGCAACATGTTTTACCAGGAAGTCCACCATTAGCACAGAGGTTACTAGTGTTACATCCAGTGACCCATGTCTTACATCCAGTAATACCACAGCAACAACGTGAGCAGCAGGTTGGTGATGCTACACATAACTGATAACACCAACCACCTTGTATCTCAGGATACTGAAGTGTCTTTCTTACATATGATCCAGCACCACCAGGAACACCTTGCATACAGCAACAAGCACCACCACCAGATGCACCACCACCCCATAACTCGAAAGTTGCTTGAGTAGTTCCACAAGGTACGCACCAATGTTGGATGCAATACTCCCAGTAGTTAGAATCACAGTTATTATTGTTACAGTAAGGATGGAATAAGAATACCCTTCCGTCGTGGTTCCTTTCTAGTGCGGAATTTTCTGCAATCGTTTGATCAATTGTTGAGGCAAATTCTCTGCCTAATAGTTCTCGTAAATTCATTTGCCTTTCCTTATGTTTTGCAGAATAGAGTGATTCTTACGAGTCCGTGAGCACCCTCAGAAGAACAGCAGCAACCGCCACCAAATGTTTGGGATGATGTACCACCAGAACCAGGAGGACCGTTTCTGAAGCAGTCTCCTGAGAGTCCACCGTTGTTACCAGTCATCCATAGTGTTTGTGTTCTACCACAAGTTGCCATGCTACATTTTCTAGTAGCATTAACCACACCGTAACGAGCACCGTACATAGGAGGGTTAGGGTGATAGTCTTTCTTCATACACCAGTTACCGCAACCAGGGTTACAATCATAATGAATATATGGTGTGAGAGAGTTCCAGTACCACTTACCTTTCTCTTCACAAGAATCCATGCAATCGCTGCTTCCTAGTGTGTAATGTTCTGTTTGCTGTCTGCAACATGCAGGACCATTCTCGAATATTCTAGTTCTACATGAGAAGTAAGAATCAACCCAGTGGCAACAGTTCCATCCATAACAACCACCACATGCACAGAAGTCACTTAATCCTGGTCCATCAACATATGTCTTACAACCATCAAAACCACCTCTGGAAGGATGTCTACATGTACCACCTGCTACACAGATGTCATAACAACAATTATCTAACTGGGAGACACTTTGTACAGCAGCACAAACGGTACAAGAACTATATTGTCCAGAGAAACCATTCCAAGCAATAGAACAGCAACATGTACCAGATCCACCGCCTCCTCCTCCCCAGAGTTCGAACTTAACCTTGCAGACACATGAAGGTGGAACGCACCACCTTATACGCTGCCAGTCGTAGTTGTAAGAACTACTAAATTCCCAGCAGTGGTTGCCTCTGTAGTATAACTGATGCTCACCACCACCCATATAAGTCTGAATGGGGACTACATTGTTATCAGGTATATCTAATAAATCTCTTAAACTTGACATTTCGGCTACCCGTTATTGTTTAGTTGGACAGTATCGACCATCCGTAAGCAGATCCTGTATAGATTAGTTCAAGTGATGCATTCTTAATATCAAAATCTAAATCTTCTGCTAAGTTGGCAATTTTGTGACCGTTGCGAGCAACAGTTACTTTGTTAGTATCACAGTTACCAGCTGCATCAACAAGATTAATACGATCACCAATTTTACCATTAGCAGGTAAAGTTATAGTGAAAGCTGATCCTGTAGTGTCAAGTAATAAAATTTGTCCAGCCAAAACAGAATGAGTAGTTGTTACTGCTAACGTTTCTCTTGTATCGGATACTGGTGTTAGGTTGCGTCCCATTTTTCTAATATCTCCGTGTAAATCTATTTATTAATTAGGAAGTTGTTTCTTCAACACCGTAAGCAGAGATACTTACGCCAGTTGTATCCGAGAATGCAACTAATTTTTTTCCAGTTCCCATAGCGAAACCAGTTCTCTCAAGAACTCCATACCCTCCAATCTCAGCATTGTACTCGACGTACTCAGCAGCAGATGGTGTATCAGCAGCTGCAAGAGCTACTCGTACATCAACTGGAGTTGCATTGGTGTTAACAATGTTAAAGTTCATGTATGCTACAGTACTTGCAGGTACTGTGTATATTGTTGTTAATGTATTTGCGGCTAGGGATGTTTGAGTCCCCAATATTCCAGAAGCCATTTTCTATTCTCCGTGTAGCAGATGTTAGTGGTTATATGATATTTATAATAATTGGGGGGATCAAACTGACCCTGCCCAGAAGACGTATCCTTTAGTCGTACGTGTGCTATCAATATATGTCTTGACGGCACGTTGAGTAGGAACTTTTTGGTTTGAGTTAGCAGACATAGTAACATCAGAAGAGAATTCTGTGATACTTTCTCCTAACTGAGCACCAATAGAACCCAGTCTCAAGGATGATAGACCAGATAGGTCAAAAGATGATGCGTTCAATGTAGTTGAACCAGTTGCCTGGTTAACCTTAAAGTAACGACCAACGGTAAAGTTACCATCTTGGTCAGTTGATACAAAGAATACACGTCCTGGGAAGTCTTCAGTGACCTCATTGCCTGGTGCTGGATCCACTAATGGATCTCCAGGCCAGTTAGTATTTAGTTTGTTTCCTGTACCTAAGTCTAGGAAGTCATGACCAGTTAGACGAACCTGACTATAACCATATCTGATTTTATAGTCTTGTCCGTCGAAAGTTCTTGTAGGTTTCTCAGCAGCAAGAACAACTAATGAAGTACCAGTTGTATCTGTCTGTGAGTTTGTTACCTGCATAAACTCATTATCAATCTTGATGTAGTCATTGAGATTGAAACCAGAAGCGTCAGAAATTCTAACATTATCTTGAGAGTTATTAAGATCTCTCAAAGTATCTGTTTGATCGACAACCTTGATTTCAATAGCACGAACTGAAGCACCACTGTTATGAGCAGTAGCATTAGTTCCTTCAACTCCACGAGTAACATCCATAGATGTTGCTGTTGGGAATGAAGTAATGCCCATCATTTCATCACCTACAATACAGAATGCTCCAATTGAGAATCCACTAATTGAGTTAACATAAATTGTGGTTTCAGAAGAACTGTTAACAGCAGAACTCAAGTTACTAGCACCACCATACTGATATCTAGTGATCAATTCCAGACCTAGATGAGTAGCAGCAGCACTTCCTAGCAGTCCTCTAGTAACAGTTAAGTTACCTCTTCCTGTAGGAGGATTATATGATGAGTTCGCAATAACGAATGTGAATGGTTCATCACCAGCACCACCAGGACCAGTAACAAATTCCATCGAACCACCTGGAACAGGGGCAGATGACCTACCAGTTATGGCAAGTACGAATCCATTCTGACCACCAACAGCATCAGCATTGCTAAGTAGAGCACCTTGTACTCCAGAAGTTTGACCATCTATAGTTTCACCTTGTACAAAGGTTCCTTTGAAAGGTCTATAAAGAATCTTACCAACACCAGCCTGTACAGAGATGATCTCTCCAACAGCACCAGATGTTAATCCAACAATTCTTTCTTCATTCAACCAAATTGAATCTTGTGCTCCAGCAACGATTGTTCCTGCATCATATTCAAGTGATAATCCATCGATAGTACCATCAAGAGTTGATTCATTAGTATCAAATCCAGAAGATACAATACCATAAACACCCCAAGAAGAGTTACCTGCAAGAGATCTGATTCTACCACCACGTGTAGAAGCATAAGAAACATGACAGTAGTAAGTAAAGCAAGATACAATCTCAGCACCTGCCTTGTTTGTAACCCAGAAACCTACACCACCATCCTCATGGATTTGTGTCCAAGAGTCAAACACCATTGTTTTGTTTGATCTATTATCAAACGTAACAGCGTTAGTAGAAGCACTTACAAATGTATGTCCATACTGATCAGCAGGAGCAGCAATACCAACATTAATAACAATGTCTGTTGAGTTTGCTGAAGTAATTACAATTTCCTTACCAAAGTAAGGGTCAGTCGTTCTTGGATATGCATGGTTTGTAGCATTACCATCTTTAGCACAAGTAAATGTGATAGATGCTTGTGCTAATTGAATACTAGATCCAGCAGTTAACCCATGACCTGAACCAAGAGTAAGAGTCATATCACCCGTAGAAGGATTATATGAAGCATTTGTTGGTGTAAACTGTGCTGTGTTATCCCACTTAGCGTGAACATCACCATCAATAACAGCACCAACTCCAGTTACACCGAAGCAAGAACAGTTTGATACGTAAGGTGATCTTTTAATTGGTGAGTTAGGATCTAGACGTACATAAACACCACCCATTGTAGCAGTGTTAAGATCTTTAGGATCAGAAGCAGAAGGAACGAATCCACCCATTCCATCCATAACCATGTCCTTAAGCATAGTGGTGCTTCCTAGCATCCACATAGTTAAGTTTTCGTTATTGATTGGTGTTACACTACTGATAACAATATCTGAAGCACCTGATTCATATGTGTCTGAAGTTGTCCAGAGGTTAGCATTAGCGTCTCTAGTTACACTTCCAAGTCCAGAACCTAATCCAGTTGTTACAACTCCAATTAATGTTGTAATGGTTGCTTCCTGAACAATACAAGTTGCGTTTCCACTTACAGTACTAATGTCTGTAATGCTTTCGTTCTTAACCTGACTCAATCCATGAGTACCAACAACACTAATTGTTGTGTTATTGATAACATCTTTCATAAGAGGAGTTAAGTATCCTAAGATCTGATTAACTTCTGCCTCACCACCACTCCAATAGTTAGTAGTGATCCAATTATCAACTGTGTCATAAACACGGTCGTTACCACCATAACCTAAGTTAGCAGTAATATCCTGAACCAAACCAGCCATTTTGCTTTCAAATATAGAAGCATCTCCACCAGGAGGACTAGTAATAGTAACACCACCAGCAGCGGCTTGTGCAAGAGTTTCCTTGACAAGGAACTGTGTGTTAGATGTTAATAGGTTATATGAGTCACCAGTTTTGTTATTCTCAAATCCATCAGTCTGAACATATATGTCAGAACCACCTTCTCTAACGTCAATAACTTCACCAGTCTTACTTCCATCACCAGATGTAATAGTAGAACCAAGAACTCTATATTGAGCATCAGGTACTTGTGCAAGTGTAAGTTTAACAACACTTGAAGGTTCACCAGCTCTTGCCTGAATCCTTGATGTTCTTAAGTTATCACCAACAATACCTACTTGCTCAGGAACCCTCATTGGAAGGATTTCATTATATGTTCCTGCTTTAACATAGATTGTTGCAGGACCAACTACGTTATCTACAGCGTGACGAACTGTTCTCCATGCTGCTGTAATACTACTACCAGCATTAAGGTCAGAACCTTCAGGAGTAACGTAATAAACTCTATGTGTAACGTGACTCTCTTTCCATGATGGATATCCTGTTGAGTCAACAGTTAAAACTTTATTCTCTGCACCAATAGGTAACCTAGCAGGACCAGAACCACCTTGATAAAGAACGTCACCAGATGTAGTCAGAACGTTGGCAGATGCTCCTTCCGCTAGTGAATTCCAGTATGTACCATTAACGTCTGTCTCTGGTGCTTGTGCTGAGTTCTCAGTAACACAAATATGTGAGTTACTATTTCTAGTAACAGCATCACCTGGATAATAAGTTGTACCTACATCCCAAGTACCTTTCCAAGTGAAACCTCCAACAATGAAGTCCCAATCAGAAGGATTGCTTGATGGAGATGAATTAATATTAGTTGTCTTAGCAACGTATGAGTTACCACCTAAGAGTACAACGTCGCCTGGTTTGTATGTTGTAGTAGTATCCCAGTTACCAACAACCTTGAAACCTGTAGTTAGGATATCCCACTGAACACCAATACCATTATTTGGCTGAATAGCAGTGCTAGTTTGAAGAGCGATATATGAATAACCACCGTAAGTTACGATGTCTCCCTTCTGATACTCTGTAGCAGAATCCCATGTATCTTCAAACTTGAGACCATCCAAGTAAGCAGAGAACTTAGCGATATCAAACGTCGCTGTTGTTGTATGGGGTGTAGTCGTTCTATAAAGAATGTTACCATACTTAACTATATCGTTAAGTTTATAGAATGTGGCTGCAGCCCATTCACCAGCATTGTAAATTCCTTCAGTATGAAGTGACCAACTACCAGCGTCAGTTCCGTACCATTGTGCTGCTGAAGAAACCGATGTATGGTTTGCGGAAGCAACGTATGTGTTAGCACCAAATTTAACAATGTCATCGATGACATAGGCGGTCGCAGCCGTCCAGTCACCTCGCCAGTTAAATTTTAGTCTACCAAGTCTAAAATCTGCCATTTGTTTTTCCTTTACTTAGGTCCCTCGGTTGTATAATCGTAAGATTCATTGAAACGGACACAGAAATATCCGTTGTCATCAATGAAGTAGGTTACTTTCCTACTATCAAATCTATATTGTTGATATTCATCTTGTGGATGGTTAGTATATGATTTAGATTCTGTAGTTTCTTCCACATAATCTGTCATTCCTGTCGCAATATCTAGGTATGGAGTACCATCTTTACGATGGAAAGTTACTACATCGTCATCTATACTTCGGATTTTGGTATAGTTAAGCATACCATCGTCGTCTCTTGATAACGCATGAATTGTAAAATCGTTTCCTAGATCGTAGTTATTGCTTGCAAAACCTGTGCCACCGCCACCACCTGAGCTAGTGCCACCGCCTCTAAAACTATCGCTTATGTACATTGTCATGTGACAATAACCCTCCAGTAAACTCCTTCCCAAATTAATTGAACACCTGCGCCTTTAACGTCAAAAACTAGAGGAGATGAAATAACTCCAAATGTATTTTGAAATTGTCGTCCGATAGGGTCCGTCAGAGTAACATTATTTATATCCCAACTAAACTTTACATCAATGAACTCAATTACATCCCCAGACTTGGGAACTAATTGGTTATTATAAAGAGGAAGAGATAACGATACTGGACCATTTGAAGAGTCCACCAAATAACGAAGACTTGTTCCAAGAGTTTGATCCGAATTGATATATTCCCATCTCGCTCTAAAAACGTCAAATCCACCAGTGGTGGTTCCGTCATGAATGACGGCCATGTTTTTGTCAGTATCAATCGTCAGTTCACCCTGCGCTCCTGTAAAAAGTGCATGTTCAGCTGTTGTACCTCTTCGGAATTGAACCTGAGTTGTCATCAGTGATTATTCGATACCAAATATATTTATGAGATATTTATATTAGATAATCCAACCATAAGATCTTGGTGGTGCAACTTGTATGCGTCTTGTTGTACCTTCACCAACATGTAAAATAACTCCACCTTCAGATACAAATCTCTGATAAGGTGCAATAACTTTGGTTGTGATATCAATCTCAATTGGGCAGTGTCCATCGTAACTGAAGACACGGAGGACTTCTGCACTTGATACAGAAGGTATACGACCTGAACCAACGAAGCTCTTGACAATAGTAGGAATATTGTCCTCTTCGAAGACATCGATCCTTCCTGAACCATCGTGTGTAGTTGTAATACTGGAAGCAGATTCTCCAGAGAATGATGCGGAACCTTCTCCAATATATCCCTTCCTTGTAAAGGATTCTGCACCTGATCCTCTGACCTCGACAGTAACATCTGTAAGAATGTTTCTTGCAACTGCCTGTCTTGCAACACCCAAGAAGTCGAAGATTGCAACATTCTCGACTGCAATTGTTCTGGACTCGGATGCATTGTTCCATGTGAAGAAGGATCCAGTTCCAACTGTGACTCTTGTTCTTGGTGTATCTGCTGCACCAAATACATGTACAACTCCATAGAGTTCTGGAGAGAATGCAATTGTCTCGGCAGCACCAGCAAAGTTGTAAAGACGACCAAATCCAACGTATGCTTCTGTATGCTTCTCGTCTGCAATACCAGAAACACCAAGATCGATTTGAGAAGTCCAGTCAAATGTACGACGTTCAATGCTACTAACAAAGTTGAATAGATCTCCGAATCCAACTTCGACGAATGTTGTTGCTTCCTCTGCACGACCCTTGAATGTGAAGAGTCCTGTTGTTTCTGGTACGACTCCAACACTTTCCGAAGCACCAGAGAATCCAAAGAGTGTACCAAATACAATCTCTCTTCTGACAACAACCTGACTTGAAACACCACCAATAGAGAATAGTGCAGTAGTCTCGTCTGGGTTGACAGTGAAACTCTCTGAAGCACCACTGATGTTGAAGATACGTCCTTCTCCAACAAAGTCTCTTGTACGAGTAACGTCTGCTGTAACATCGACGTGGATAGTACCAGAACCAATATTGTTTGGTGTAAATCTCTCGAATGCTTCTCCAGTAATATCGAGGAATACTGGTACTTCGTCTGGACTGAATGCAACAACTTCTGTTTTTGTACCACCAATAGAGAATAGTATCTGCTTCTCTTCTGGATTGAAGGTAACACTTTCTGATGCACCACTGATGTTGAAGATACGTCCTTCTCCAACAAAGTCTCTTGTGCGAGAGAATGTGGATGTAACATCGATTGTTGTAGTACCAGAACCAATCCAGTTTGGAACGTACTTGATACGTGCTGTACCAGACAGTTTGGACTCGACTGTGAATCTCTCGCTGAAGGTTCTGATGAATGCACCAAATCCTTTGAGTGCCATGTCTGCCTGGAATTCTGGCAAGACAAATGTGACACTCTCTGCTGCACCACTGATAGCAAATATACGACCTTCGCCAACCCATACGTGAGATCTGGAAGATGTAGAAGTACCAAAGACATCGACTTCGATACTTGGTTGCTCTGCAAATGTGAGAATTGGTTCTGAAACTTCTCCACTGAAGATAATTTCTCCTTGACCAATCTCTCTGAATGTTGCAGCAACACCTGCTTTCTCTGGACGGAATGATATATCTGCTTGGAAGGCAGGTAACTTGAGAGTGATAGCCTCGTTTGCTGCTCCAATAGAGAACAGTCCACCAACACCAAAGTGAATATCGACGTTGACAACAACCGCATCTCCACTGAGATATATGTTTCCGAGTGGTTGTTCTGCGAATGTAAGTAGTGGATCTGCAATCTCTCCAAAGACTGTGAATACACCAGATCCAATATTGCCACCAAAGGTGAATCTCTGAGATACAGCACCCTTGACAACTGCGTCTGCTGTAAACTCTGGAAGTTTGAGAGTAATAGACTCTGCTGCTCCACCAACAGAGAAGACTTGACCTTCTCCTTGATAAGCACGTGTCCTGAGAAGACCAGCATCTCCAGTAACATCGACTGGAACGAATGGTTGCTCTGCAAATGTAAGTAGTTCTGGACTTGATGTTCCACGTACTTCTGTGAGAACAAGACCAGCAATAGCAAATGTACGACGTTCGTCGAGACGACCTGTGAAGTCGAATAGTGCTCCAAGTTCGAGTGGGTTGAATGTAACCGCTTCGACTGCACCACTGAAGTTGAAGATCCGACCTTCTCCAGTCCAATGCTTCGTGATGAGTGGTACAACAGATGTATTGAATATCTCTGTATGAGATTGACCAATCCAATCGTCTGTCTGTCTTTCGACTGCTGAACCAGTAATGTCGATATTGACTGTAACAAGTTCGGAAGCAGTAAACTTCTGACTTGCAAAACCCTTGAATACAAGATCTGCTTGGAACGCAGGTATATCGAATGTAACCGCTTCGGAACTTGCTCCAATAGTGAAGAGGTTTCCAGATCCATGGAAGTGGAGACTGAAGTTCTCTGCTGCGTTTCCAGAAACGTCGATAATAACGAATCTGTTGGTGTCTGATACAATCGCCTCTTGGCAACGACCAGATACTTCCATGTGTGCAGAACCAACTTCTGCTGTGATAAACTTGAGACTTGTGTAACCACCAGCAAATTTGAACTGTGGTGCATCTGTTGGTGGAACGAATGCTGTACATTCTGCTGCACCACTCCAAGACCACAGTATTGGATCGTTGGTAACCCACTGAGGTGGAACACGAACTTCTGACTCTGAACGAATCTTGATCGCATGATCCCATTCGATACCATCCGATATGAAGATCTTTGTCTGAGCAGGTGCTGTAAGAGAAACAAAACTGACAAGTTTTCCGAATGGGTATTCAGAAACTTTTGTTCTGATAGAACTGATTGTGGATGTAAATCCATAATCCTCTCTTACCGTCGCACCAGGATCTGTAATTGATCCACCGTCATGAATTGTTGTTGCTCCACCTGAGAGCCAAGGATCGATCTCGTATGTCTGACCAACAGGTATGTTTGCAACAACACCATTGAGACCAATTCTGATAATAGAAGTTGGTGATATACCAGAGATACTCTGACTTGGTGTGATCTCGGTAATAGTACCGACACCAGGTAGACTTGCATAATCTCTGTACTGATATAGATTTGTAGATGTCTCATTGTAATCATAAGTTCTACAATCAGATCCACCAATAAGAGTAGATAGATTACCTGTACCTTCATGAGAGAAGGATCTAAGTACAGGTTCTGCTGTTCCCTGAGATGCCCAAAGAGTACCAAAGGCATTCCAGTTAGGTGCGAATCTAACGTTAGCAGCACCCCTGATTGGGAATAGAGCCTGCTTCTCGTCTGGATTGAAGGATACAGATTCAACTGCACCACCAATCTTGTAGATCTGACCCTGACCAACGTAGTCAAATACACGTGAAGCTTCAGCGTATACAATACTGAATGCACGACCTTCACCTGTGTATGGTCTGGTAACACTGTAGGTTGCCTCACCAGTAATATCAATTGGAATAAATGCATTCCACTGTGGGTTGATACGTACCCTCGTTGAGGAACGAATCTTGACTGCTGCGTTGAATGTAATCTCTGCAATAAATCCAACAGTACGTGATGTATGTGTATTGCTGGTATACTGAAGAGCACCAAAAGGATACTGCCATACTGTCTGGGAAATATATCCCCAATCAATATTACCAGAGTAACCCTCAGCAATGATGCCATAATCAAAGGTTGCACCTGGTGTAAAGTTAGATACAAGAGCGACTGTATAGTCTGGATCTACTACCGCAACAACACCAACGTTGATCCTGACAATGGATCCTGTAGATGTACCTGAGAGGATCGTGTTTGTAGTGATCTCCTCGACAGTAGCAGTACCTGGCAACGGACCGAA
>Ga0208157_1000197_pt1 | contig 38300 bp, 40 predicted proteins | sample 5_EtaG_FD_184077 | JGI IMG/M metagenome (GOLD analysis project Ga0208157, IMG submission 184077) | Marine viral communities from the Subarctic Pacific Ocean - 5_ETSP_OMZ_AT15132 metaG (SPAdes) (version 2) | ecosystem: Environmental > Aquatic > Marine > Oceanic | place: Pacific Ocean | collected...
CTTCAGCAGCATCCACGCGCAGTTGTAAAGCCGGTTGAGGCCCATGCGGAAAATGCGCAAACGCAAGTCACTGCTCTGGCTGAACAGGTTTGAAATTTGGTTGATCTCTGTGGCCGTGCGGCGCTCGGCGTTTTGCAGAGATTGCGACATACCAAAATCAGGCGTAGCAACCCGTTGCTCGGCAATGTCGCGGGTGAACATCATCGATTGATCAAACGAAACCGGCGGTGCTGGCATCGGGATCGGTTGGATGTCGTAAGGTAAAATCTGACCGGGCGAAAATTTCAGGTTAGCCGCATTGGGGATTTCACGGGCCGAACGGAACAAGGGCCGGTTGACCAGCGTCATGTAATCGTTCTTCTCGTTAAGCAGCTTAGTCAGTTCCGCCTCGTGGACCGCAACAATCTCAGTCACACCACGCGGGCTGTACCAGCGACCATCCTTCACCTCGTACTCAAACTGGCTAAATGGATGCTTATCAGCGTAACCTTTGCCGAGCTTGTACGACTTGCGGATATCCTCATCAGGGCGTAGCGGGCTAAATGTCTCGCAGTACCAGGAACCATCTTCGTCCCGGCACCAGACTTCCCAAACAATGATGTAATCTTCCTCGTTATAGGTCAGCCCCTCACGCTGGTACTGGGCTTGCACCTTAATGTTGTCACCCCGGACATCGGTGCCAGCGCCTTTAATGCGCTTAATCAACCCTTCATCCTGGCTAAACAACTCATTGCGCCGGTAAGCCTCTTCTGAGTAGTGCTGGACATGCACGATCCGGTCAGCGTCCTCCAGGTTGCGCGTCCAGGTCGGGACGATAATGTGCTGCGGATCAATGTTCTGGAACACCAACCGTTTCTTGTCATGGTCCCAGTAAGTCTTAATTACCGCACGCCCACTCATCAGCATGAAATCAATCACGCTTAAAATTTCAGTTTCAATGTTCGACTTTTGTTTTAGCTGATAGTCGAACCATTGAGCAGCAGCATTGGCGTATGCGGTGGTCTTATCCCTAATCGGCGTAAATTGCGCGATCAGGTCTGTCGCAAACATCTGCTGAAAGTAAAAGGGCGCCAACCGCTGGATAACGGTATCTGATAACGGGAAGTGCGCGTCACTCGCACCGGGCCATGGCTTGTTTTTGCGCCGAAGACCGTTGTGGCGCATGCGGTAGAACATGCTTTGCCGCGTATCCCAAGAATTGCGGTCTGCTAGGTCATCACGAATTGCGCCGTGCAATTCTTTACGCGACAATAGTCCCATTCATCATTTTATGACGGGACAAATACGGTTCGGGCAACAATTAATACGTCAATTGACGCATTAGCGTAGTCAGCAGTGGACAGGCGCAGGTAAAATTGGTCGGAGCCGCGAGGCGACGGCCAATTTTCCGTTTAAAGCCCCACATCCATCCCATCCGGCAAGGAATCTTCCGGAAATGAGCCATTTAACACTTCATCGAGGCTGGGTCGGACATATTCCATTAACATATCGTCCAGTTGACCCTTCGCGCCAACCGCCATCACCACTGCATCCGCCCTATCCGGCGAACTTAACCCCCTAGCCTTCATCTCAGACTTACTTTCCAGGTTCAGTTTACCGTTTTTGTTGGCCGAACATCGGCGCTGGGTGAGTTGCTGCGCCAAAACCTCATCGTCCGGCATGATAATCTCACACTTTTCCAACAACCGGGCCACGGTGAACCACATTTCCGCTGATCGATTTACAAAGGCATCGGGATCTTGTGCCCGACCCCCAAAGTTGACCCGGTGAATGTTCCACCCAGCCTCCGCAAGTGCGTCGGCCATGGGCAAACCTAGTCCACCTACGTCACAGTAAATCTGGTCCTCCTTCAGACCTTCCTTTTTGAACTCCATAATGAACCGGCCAACTGACGCCATAGTGTCCCGGTCCCTCCAGGTTACAATCTTCTCAACCTTATTCCCGCGCCGGATTGCCATAGCGTTCTCATCCCCGCCCCCGGCAAAGTCTACCCCGCACGAAACATCCTTCCCCGACTTCCGCGGTGGATTGGCAGTCGCATTGTCCCAAGTCGCCCAAGGGATAACCAACCGCTCATCATCTGCCTCCATAAACTCACCAAAGACCATCGACTTGATCAATGGGTGATCCCGACCCCAACGCTCAAACTGTTCCTCAATCCATTCCTTACTGATGTGCGGGCAATCGTAACTGGTCACCTTATGCAGCGACCACAAGTGCTGTTGCTTGTTAAAGATCCGGTAAAACTCCCCAGAAGTGCCGCCAGGCGAACTAATCACAATCTGCCGGGTAGGCTGACACCTAGCAACCGCCTCAAAAATGCCATCATTCACCGTCTTAGCCTCATCAATAATGATCATGAGCGATTCCGCATGCCAACCCTCAAACCGACCAGGGTCATCCGTACTAAACCCAATAATCCGAGATCCAGAGTTGGTCACCAAGTCAGTCTGGTTCACCTGTATCCCCCAACCCTTAACCTTTGCCGCCAGTGAACGGATGCAGGGCCACATCTGCTCTTTAACCTGACGATATACCCCCGACGTGGTGATCGTAATCGAGTTAGGGTACATCAGGGCATGCCATAGCGCCGCCGGCGCCGCCAAACATGTGGTCTTACCCGACCCATTCGCCGCCCGGACCGCTACCCGACTCTTACCCCCCTTCCCCGTAATAGCCTTCATGGCATCAATCTGCCACTGGTAGAGGTCCATCCCGAATATCTCGCGACTGAAATTCTCCAAATCAGTCACACTCGGATCCAGCTTCTTAGTCTTGGTCGTTACTTCTGCCATTTTCTATCTCCCCGCCAGTTCCTTGTAGTGGGCTACCTCTTTCTCCAGCTTCTCAATGCGTTTCTGAAGGTGGTCCCGGTTCATTTTGGGTTGGCGCGAATATCCCATCTGATACCCGTCATCCCATCCCTTAGCGTAGTCGCTCGTATTTCTGCCTCTTTGATCGGCAACAGTGTCTTGTGTGGGTTTGTCAGTCATTTTTGAGTGTCTACCGGAACATTAAGGCTTTTTGTTCCGGAACCTTTTTGCGTGCTTTTTCATGGCTCGTTTTAGACCCCTCTTGTATTCGCGGGTGCTAAGTTCGTCCATTACCATGGATCCTTTGTCCCATTCGTATTTCCCGACGTAGGTTTTTAGTTTTGGTTTGTTCATAATTTTCTTACGCGAGGGGTAAAAATGGGGTGGGGGGGGCGAAATACCGCGCCGCGATCTGGGTGCCCCCCTACCCCCATTTTCTTGTGGTGCCCTGCCCCGACCCACCCATATGTTGTGCCGCCGCCGGCGGTATGCCCTGCCGCCCGCACCACTACAGGTTGTGGCCTCGATGCCGTGACCATGCCTGGTTCGCCCCTGTTTTTGTGGGCCTTTCAGGACGGGAACTGTTAGCATAACTGTTAGCACGGTGCAGGATATCCCTATATATCAATGGTTTCTGGGCCTGAATCAGGTGATTCTGTATCACCTGATGCGTCCCTCTCGGATCTCGCGCCGTGCAATCCGGCCAGCATGTCCGGGCTGATCTGCGTCTGGGCGATCACGCCAGCCACCTGGTGCTTGCTGTGTGCCGCCCACTCGTTCGGGAACCGGCGCTCAAGGACTTCCAGCGCCAACCGAGGGTTCTTGGCCATCCCTTGCCGCACAACGCCGTACAATTCATTCTGAGCCACTGCACCCGCGCACGCGAGAGCCTCGGCCATGTCACCCCACTTCTTCTTCCACTCCGTCAATGTGCCCGCACTAATTCCAGCTAACTGTGCTGCCCTCCCCTCCGGCATACCTATGGCTACATTCCTAAGAATAGCCTCCACGGTATCTGGATTGTATTTGTTCGGTCCACCCCTTGTCCTACCAAGCGTATCCTTCCCCTTCTTCTCCCTGCATGAGTCTGGGATGAGATCCTTAACATCCACCCTCGACGGGTCAGGAGTCATGATTAACGCCTTGGCAGCGGTTGGACTATTGCCGGGTTTCTTCCTCGGCTTAACTCGCTTCTTCTCCTCGTTTTCACTCATGACAAAACTCTCCAGTACGGACGACGACAAAATACCCTTTCCCCTTTAGGGGGAAGGGGTTTTGTCTGTCGTACTTCGACATAATGACGACGACATCCATTCCTATTCTGTCGGTCACCCATATTAATACTGTTTTTACTGTTCATTCCTGTTCCTATTTACGACAAAACTATTCTGTCGTACCTCCAATCCACACCAATCCACCCTCATTTCCGTATTTGATGGTCTTGTTGTCGATTAGGTTGTTGATTCGGCGCTCCATGTTCCTTTGAGACATGCCGTACTCGTCTGCCAGATGCCTAGCTAGACCTGCCTTGGACAGTTTGCCGTGACTGTTCTCAATTGAATCTTTGAAGGCTGTGAACGGCACCTCAGTTGCCTTACGACCCGGCTTCTTCTCTTCTGGCTGGTAGTCTGATGCTAACCAACACAATCCACGGTCGGAGTGTTCAAGGTGGATATGGTCTGAGCTAGTGCTGTAGTCATGACTCATACCAGCCCGCTTACCACGCTTGGCCGCTGTGAGCCTGTATACGCCCTCTGAGCCTCTTTCAGCCTGTAACACCATGATGGCGCGTGCCCAGTTAGTCAGGACGCTAGAACCTAAACCAGCGTACATTAAATCCGCATTGGTAAATCCCTTTGTGTCGTTGCTGGTCTTCGGCTTGCCGGTGTGATGAATCAGGTGGAACAGGCACTTAGACTCAATGGCTAGTTCATCGAGTAGCCCAGTGAAGTGGCTGACATCCTCTGACGAGTTCGGATCTCCACCTAAATAGCATAGGAGCGGATCGATCCACACCATGTCGGGCTGATACTCAGCGATCATGGACTTTAGCTGGGCAATGAACTCGATGCCCTGAGAGTTGACCATCCGCACAATGCTGACCCGTTGCTGGATCTCGTCGAAGCTAATCTCCGGATACTCCTCGGCTAGTCCGGTTTTGACGCCTTGGATGGTTTCGGCCACATCCCCGAAATTGTTCTCAGCCTGGACGATTAGACTCTTGTAATAGCCCTTTGGCTGGATACCGAAGAACGGTATGCCGGCGGCCCACGTCATTGCTGCCTGTAGAGTGAGGACTGACTTGCCTAACCCGGATGAGCCGACCCAAACGCAGCTACCACTTTTAGAGAGCCAACGAGATCCCAGCATGCAGTCCATGTCCTTGCTGGCATCGAACGCCAACAAGTCCGGCCAATCCATGGCGCCAGGCAGTCTAGGTGCATTGGGATTCTCGTAGAGCGGCGCCGATTCCATTGCTTCGACGATTTCCTTGCCGGTTGCGCCGGCCTTCACCCAATCGTTGAGGTCTTTATGTTCATCCGGTGTGGCGACAATGTGGCACCGTGAATGCATGCCAGTGATATCATCCTGCCATTTTTCAGCCGCCTCATCATTCTGGGTGAAGAGATACACCTTAGACTTGGCCGGTATCAGTCCGTTAATCTTCTTGGCACCCTGTGCGCCGCGAGTGATTAGGATTGAGGATACTGCGGCAATGGACTCGGCCCACTTCACCTTGTCCATGAAGGCGAACGCATCCCACTGCGACTCGAAGACGAACACATGTTCCTCATGGTCGCCTATCCACCAAGGGGAAGACTTCCCGCCTAGTATCCTCCACCCCTTTTCCCTATGAAAGAGATGGGCACCGTCGGCACTCCCGTTTGGCGTGGTACGGGGTTGATGTTGTACCGGGAATGCCAGTTGTCCCTGGACGATGCCCAAATGGTTATTCTCGTGTAGCCAGTCTACAAACTCGTTTGATAACCCGCGCCACTCGGCCAGCTTGGAACGGTGCGCAGGTTGAAATGCATTGGTAGCCTCAGTCCAGTTGATCCGGTTTGGTGGATCCATTAGGACAGGCACCGCGTCGGCGGCGCCAGCTAACTCCTTAAACTTTTTGATCGCCTCATTCTGACTGATGTTCAGGGCAATCTCGATGAAGTCGATTACGTCACCACCACCACACCCGGCGTGGCACTTCCACTTCCACTCGCCCTTGTCTTCCCAAATCCCAAATGACGGGTTTTTGTCATCATGAAACGGACAGTTCGTTGAAGGCTTAATTATTGAACGGTCATAGCCCAGATCGGCTACAGCCATTGGTAAAGTATATTTCTGTTTTAATTCATTTATATCAACCACGCCACACCTCAATTCCATCATAGGGACCATAAGCATGATCCACTTTTACCCGTACTAGAGCATACGGGATTCCTCCTTTTTCCATGTCGGCGCACACTCGCTCCCACATGGCCTTTTGCTTCGGCCTGTAGGGCCGAGTTAATGACCGAAGCCCCATGGCTTCAGCCTGTTCAGGATTGATTACTTTGTTGTTCATCCATCAACTCCTTGTAAAGCGTTCTGAACGCTACTTCTGCCGTATCCGGCACCACTCCATTGCCTAATAGCCTTAACCGATCCACGCGGTTGGCAGTTGGGTCCAGCCCACTGGTAGGCCCATCAGTTGCTCCACCCAATTCGGATTCAGTTTGCCGTTTGCTTTGCCCATCAACCTTGTGATCTTCCGCCCCTTGCTCATCTGGTACGGAACATTTTTGCAGTCGGTCTGAATCGGCGTCGGCCATGTCTCCTCTTTCTTCACCTTCTCCTCCAGATACAACGGCACAGTGTTCTTGCCTTTGCTCTGTCGAAACTTCAGACACTTCTCCATTGTCTCCTCGGATCGAGGCCGACTCATTGCTGTGGGCGTCGGCCATTGCTCCTTCACCTGACCCAGTAATCCCAGTTCGCCCTTCCGCTCGTTTCCTCTCGTCGTAAAGTTCTGCGCCTGTGGCGTCGCCCACGACTCTTGGTTCTTCCCATTCGTGCTGGGGTTCGCCTGGTCGGGCGGGCCAGTTTCGATAACTACGGTAGTCAAAGACTTCTGCGTCCCCTTCTTTCCATTGTTGCGGTTCTGGAAGCCTAACCGTGCTTCGTGTGCTGCCGGAGTGGGCCAAGATGAAGACTCGTTTGCGTTGGTGCGTTGCGCCGACTTCAGCCGCTGAGAATACTCCTGCCGTCGCCCTATAACCCACTCGTTCCAACTCTCTAATGACATGGAGCAAAACGGGCGTTCCGGCTGGGTCTTCCCATCCGTCTCCCTTGAGTTTTGCGGAGATGATTCCTTCCACGTTTTCAAGGAAGACGATTCTTGGCTGAATAGTTCGTATTGCATTTTTTATGTATGGGAAGAGGTGTCTTGGGTCTTCGTCGCCTTCCCGCTTACCTGCGGCGGAGAAAGGTTGGCACGGGAAGCCGCCAGAGATAATCTCCAGGCCCGTTGGAAACGCTTCCAATGGCAGGGTTTTAAGGTTTGTCCAGATAGGCGCTTGATCCAGTTCACCCTCTTCCATCTTTGCGACCAAGTTCGCGACGGCGAAACACTCGATCTCCACATAAGCGACTGTTCTGCAAGTTGGGAAAACTCTTCGCAACCCAAGGTCAATTCCTCCGTATCCGGCACAGAGAGAGATGTGATTAATTGCTTTGGAAGTATCCACATCACTAACTCCTTTTAATCCGAACCCGTTCCTGTTTGATCTCAGCCTTTTGCGCCAAGACCGCAGCCAGTTGCGGGTCAGTTAGATTTTGGTGCCCCGGAATATGTCCCTCCAGAGTGATGGAAACCTTGTCTTCAGGATCCTCATCCTCCACCAGCACACCGACTAGCATCTCCCACTTCTGGCGAAACGCGGGCCAGACCTCGACGTTGTTGGTAACCGACTTAACCGCATGCAGTACCGTGCCGTGATCACGATCAAATGCTCGGCCCACTGCGCTCAGTGAATAGCCACGGGTGCGCAGCACCGTCATGCATGCTTGCCTGGCACCAGTGACTTCCTGAGAAACGCGGCGCCGACTCAACAGGTCGGATGACTTAACACCCCAGATTGGCGCAGCTAATTCCGCAATGGCTTTAGCCTCAAAGTTGATAGCATTACTCATGCTGCCACCTCCTGCGCTTGGGGGAAGTAGTTACGCTGAAGCTGCCAGATTTCTGTGCAGCGCCGAAACACGTCCCAACTGGTTTTGGTTTTTTGATCGTCCCAAAGTTTTTCAAATGGATCCATCGCCTCCTTACTGTTAATGACAACAGACAGGCAACGCGGTTTAGGCTCGATGCATTCGCGGTACGCCGCCAATTGCAGCGGCCATGAATCATAGTAATTAGGGCGCCCGTACTTCATGTTCTGAGTCTTGAAATCGATCAGCACGGTGCCGTGTTCCTGATGCTCCGCCAGTAAGTCCATGGTGCCAGCGTAACCATGCTTTTTGTTCACCACTGTGCGCTCGCTATCGATCACCCGAATGATGTTGGCCCTGAACCATGCCTTGTATTTCTCATAAAACGGCCAAAGCAACTTATCGCCCGGAATGTAATTCGGGTCGCTATGGAAACGGTCAATCATCTCATGAATTGCCGAACCAAATTCCCGTGCATCGGCGCCGAACTGGTCGGCATCCTTACGGCAACGCTCGGCAAACATCGTGTAGCTTTCGCCCCGAAACTTTTCCGGCATAGTCCATGCCGCCTCGATCAGCATTCCTTGATACCATTTGGTGATACCGAAGTTTGATAGAATTTTGATTACTTCGGTGACACTGGGGAACAGTCCCAGTTTGCGGGCATCCCGCAGGTTAGTGTTGCGAGTCGTGCCATCGCCCGACTCTATTGTGTGTTGGCTCAGTCCATTGGCGTAGTACCAATGCGCTTCTGAACCCGCTTCGACTTTTAAAGTTAAATCATCCATAGCAGTTTCAATATGTTAAAAATAAAATAAAATACGGACACCCAGATCAGCAGCAGCACAAACTCTTGAGCGAACTGCAAAACACCCTCCAGCGCATACCGCGCCGCCCTGAGTGTCCGAGTTAAAAGAGAGACTCGCCCGACTGAGTTACGGCGAAGGCATAAGCCGCACCCAGCAGGAGGTTGGTGAAGTTCGGGCGAGTCTTGATTCATGGCCTAGAATGGTACGTCATCTTCGACTTCACCGACGTTGGCGAAGTCATCAGTCGCTCCCTTCTCAACAGTGTAGGCGGGCTGGGCGGAGTTGTTTTCTTCCTTTTTCGCTTCGATCCGTTCACGGGCCTTGTCGCCGTCGTATTCGCCGGACGGTTTGATCCAATCCTTTTTGCCGAGCTTTCGAGCGCGGTCCACATAGACCACAACCTTGTCCTCGCCATCTGGACGGAACTCTTCCATCTCAATAACGCAACCCACGCCCAGCATGGAACGGAGGTTGAACTCTTCACCCGGCTCGAACGGTTTGCCGCGCCATTTGGTGAGGAACTTGTAAAGGTTGGATTTTTCGTTCAGCGAATTGGTGAACTTTTTGCGCACCAAGAATGGGCGCCCGTCTTCCATTTTCGCATCTAACTCGAAATAGAAAAACAGCAAGTCCTTCACTCCGAATTTTGTTTGTTCACCCTTGGACAGTATGATGTCCACGAGGATCGCTTTGTGTTCACCCACCGGAGGTGGAGTGTATTCAGTGACGGCGCCGCCGCCACCCGCTGTGAGGGTTAGTTCACTCATTGGTTTCGTTTTCTTTCGTTTTGGTTTCGTTAGTCGGAGGTAAGTCGCCGCGCAAAAATTGGGCGAAATGCTCCAGGGAAATTGTTACTAGGGGATCAGTGCTGTTGCGCTTGTGGATGACGCAGGGGATCTTCCCTGCACCACTGGCATCACGCCGTGCCTGATCGTAGGCATCTTGAAGCTGCAACCGCTCAACGTGCTTGGCTTCAATGTGTAGCCACTCAGTTAATCCGGGCACGATAAGGTCAGGGGCGTCTTGGCCCGTGTTCACATCGCGGCCACTGTGTTGGCATCCTCTTTTGGCGCTGGCCCAGCCCTCATCTCGGAACCAGAGAGCGAGATATCGCTCGAATCTGGCGCCCTTTGCTCTGCTATTTATCGGCATGATATTATATTCAATACATTCAACATCCATGGCCCATCCTCCATGGGGGTTTAGTGGTCGGGGGTTTCGTTTGGTCGAGGGTGACTACACCCCATGACCGTTACTAATAAGGCATCAATCAGAATCGCCATCGGTGCGCAAGTAGCGCAGATGTAGCCCATCAGGGTCTTATCGTAGTGCGTAACCATTGTCGCCCGTTCGCAATGAACGCAAACTCCGGGCGAGGCATAGCACCGCTCTCTTATTGCGGATCTCGCCATTACTTTGCCTCCAAAAAACGGTTGAGCTTAACCGCCGCCCGCTGAGTGATTGATGGCGTTTTGCTGATGTCGAATCCACGGCGCTTGAATCCCGTGTATCCCAAATTGTACGCGGCGTAGATTTCAGCCGCGCTCGGCTCTCTACCGATTGCCCTCCTTAATTGACCGTTCAGAATAGAGAGGTAGATTTTGCAATACTGATGACTAATGGTCGGATCGTTTACGCCCTTTTCGTAGGTCGTAGTTTTAAATCCGTTTCTCTTCAGCCATTTGGAGCAGTCCTGCCATGCGGGTTTCCACATTTGGAAAGCACCATTGGCCTTGCCCTGATCGCCCACAGCACGGTGGTTGTTATTGCTCTCCACCATAGCCACGGCATTAATCAATTTGCCGTTAATCTCCACGGCAGGTGCAACTGCCATGAAGGCGAAGCACCCTGCTGCGGTTAGGAAACGGCGCAGACTGTCGCTTGTGATCCTTGGGGAATTTTCGCCAATCCATTTAGTGGCGAGTTGACCCGACTGACGTAGCCGGTCGATTGTTTTGGTGGAAACCGAGAGTCGCTTGGCGACCTCTTGGCGGGTATACAGTTGGTTTGCAGTTTCTGTTTTCATCTTAATTTTCTTCTTTTGCGGTGATGCAATGCTTATCGATCAAAGCCTCCAGGACATTGGTAGCGGTTACCCGTTTGCGCTTTGCAAACCGGGCCAACCGCTTTTTGAGTTGGGGCTGTAACCGAAAGGCACATAGGATTTTTGGTGCTGTTTTCATGTTTTCAAAATATACGTCTATATACTGTCTAGACGTTTTACTCCTTCAAAAAACCCTGCGTATTCCCGCAGGGCGTTTGTGTTATACGTCTAGACGTTACCCGAAACAATCACATTTTTTTTTGTTTGACAGGATGGTATATACAGTTGAGGTTTTTAACACTGTATTTACAGTGCAAAGCACCAACCAAAAAAATAATGCCCAATATTAAAAAAGACAGTTTAAGAAAATCTGCTGCCTACAGATTTGAAGTGGCATTCCTTGAACGACTAAAAGCAGCATCAGGCGCAACCGGCCTGACCATTACATCTATTATTGAAAGATGTGTTGAGAAATCTCTTAATGAGGTGCTGGTGGAAGCTCGCAAGGAGCGTGACGCTCAGACCACCGAGCTTCAAAAACTTCTGAAACTTCGCAAGTAGATCGACCTGTTTGGTCCTCTATTTTTTGATCAATCTCATTAATTTGATTGATCAGTTTCTCCCGTTTTTCCAGTAAAATTCGTAGTTCTTCAGCCTTTAGTTCTTCTTTTTCGTACATTCGGTGCTTTCCGCTGCGAAGGGATGAGATTGATACCCAATATCAATTAACCCTTACAACATAAATATAATACAATTTAGGTAGGACATTTACAGTCCCAGCCCCCCCCCCTAAAAAATAAATGTATAAACAGGTGATTTTGGTGTTGCACTGTATAGACGTTCGTATATACTAGGCACCAGTTCAAGCACATGGAGTGCGGGGGCTAAACTGCAAAATGTTTAACATAAATAACTCACTGATCGAAAAGGGTAAAACTTACAACCTTAGCCCAATAGCCACTGGGGGAGGGTGTGATTTTATGTGGCGGGGTGCTGGCGAGCTTGTCGAGATGGATGGCTATGATTCATATATGATCGATTTGGTTCTTGGCAGCAAAGCAGACGTAGGTGTTTCTCCGGATAGCCTGTCAGAGCCTTCAATTGTCGGTTGTTATATTGGTGATCCTGAGTGGCAGGATGGAATCTTCATTAATTTTGATACTGCTGAAGAGGCAATGAAGTTTATGGCATCGGTTGAGACTGCTGATGATATTTACAATAAGAACAAAACTGCAAAATGATAATTCAAACAAAACATAACGGAAGAATTTACACTGCAACATCCCCAACGTGGAGTTGGAGGTCAGATAAGGGCAACATTGTAACTTCAAGGGCACTTATCCAGAAGTTGAATAAGAAATTTTATAAACAACTAGAAACACAAAAAACTGCATAATATGGAAAAGACTATTTCACTTACCGAGGCCGAGGCTCATATCATAATGGATAACATTCTTACCCATTTGGAATGTGTCGATGGGTTTGACCGATCCAACGATTCCTATAAAGCGGATTGGAGCGTAATTGATAAACTTTGCGCAGCAGGGTTTCGCGTTCCAGCCACCTACGAAAAGGTAGTAAAATAAAAACCAATTTTGGCAGTGTAAAAGCAACGTAGTGGTGCCCCTAGTAAGCCCGCATTGAAACAATATGTAGGGACTAGGACGCCGCTCGCCCCCTCGACGGGGCTATGCACTGCCTCTCTTTTAACATGAAAACAGAAACTGCAAAACATACCTACTCCGTAGGCGATATCATCCACGTCCCTTGGGGATGGTCGATGATCCTCCATGAGTTCTATCAAGTCGTGGAGGCAACACCAAAGACCGTTGTGGTTCGCCATATCGCCTCAAACGAGGTCGGTGGGTGGCCCATCGGCACTACCACTCCGATTCCAAATCAATTCATTGATGAGGATTCGGATTTTTTCCCCGCGAAGAAACGCTGCAAGGTTCGTCCTGACGGTTTTATTCGCATCAACTCTGACCGTTCTGGTTCCCTTTGGGACGGTGAGGAAAAGCATTATGACAAGGCAGACTAGCATGGATAAATTAAAACTGGTGAAACACCTTCAGAAGAAATTTCCGAAGGCTCCTCTTATCGAAGACGGCAATGAGTTTGGTTGGGGTAAGAACTCAATCTTAGTCGGCGCCGAGCATAATCCGTATGCCGACTACTGGCAGATGAACAACAACGATACCATTTTCGGTATCGACAAAAAATTCTATGAGGAGTGCGAAGCCAATGGCTGGTACCCCGAATGGAACGATCCCGGCACAATCTTACTCTACAAGTCATGACCTACATCATCCGAAAAAACAACTACACTGCCATTGAATCCATTAACGGCAAACGGGTTTGGTTTGCGACCAAAACGCCTAACAAGCGTTTGGCGGAGAAACGAGCCAAGACATACTTTCAGGCACTGCGGGAAGAAAACCTCGCCGCCGCTGAGAAGCTGATGAATCGTAATCCAAGCTCAATCACTATCGGTGACTTGCTGGATCTTTACGAGAAGCTGGCAACGGTAAAGGCCGACACCCGGACCAAAAACATTGCCAAGCTGAAACTGATCCTGAAGGAAACCGAGACACCACTAACCTCTCAGGTTAATGCGCTAACGGGACGGATCATTTCTCGCTTTGAGCGTCAACGTCATAAGGCAGCTACTGATGTGCCGTCACTCCACACTGCCAAGCGCACGGTTGCCGCTACAGTGCGTCAGGCTCGCAGCGTGTTTGCCAAGCGCATGCTTCAACTGTACGCCGATGAGGGGTTTAACATCGATGTGTCGGACTTCACTTCGCGCAGCGTGGAACAGGGCCCAAGTATCCGTTACAAGGCCCCAAAGGATGGCCTAGCCGCAAAGACTCTTGCCGCCAGTAAAAAGCTGCGAGAGGACGATCCTGAAGCGTACAAGGCGTTTATCTGCGAATACTTTGCTGGCATGCGCAAGAATGAGGTAGCTCATGCCAAAGTATCTTGGCTAGGCGATCACTCAATCCACATTCAGCCGGATGGAGATTTTGACACCAAAAACTCCTATGACCGTGAGGTGTATCTTGCCCCTGATATCTGGGCAACCCTGATGGAGTTGGTCGGTGACCAGACCGATTACATCCTCAAGGGCACCAAGACCGAGCGCACCGACAAAGTGTTTCGGCGCTTAAATGCTTGGCTGACTGATCAAGGCTGGACTCATACCAACAAACGGGGGCATGAGCTTCGGAAGGTCTACGGTTCAACCGTATCCAAGATCGCTGGCATTCAGGCCGCGCAACAATTGCTCGGACACATGGACATCAAAACCACTGACCGCTTTTACTCTGACATTCAGGCCAAGGTTGTGGTCAATGAGTAAACTAACTGTTAGCACGATGAGTGCAAAAAACGGACAACAGGTGTTAGCATAACTGTTAGCACGGTGTGCATTGGAAATTGGCCCATTCCGTTTGAGCCTGAAAAAACAGGAATAAAAATGGTGGGCCCTGTAGGATTCGAACCTACGACCAAGGGATTATGAGTCCCTTACTTTTAATGGACACCAGTAGACAAACCCTCTTTTTTGAGGGTTTTTTCATTTTACCAGTGGACAGCAGTGGACATAGGTGGACACATGCCTGTTGCAAAAGGGTTAGCGTGTTGGGTGCAGGGGAATCACCTGTTTAAATCTTACGCACCTTGGTGCAGCACCCCTTGACCAGCACGGTGAAATCTCCGCTGCCGTCCTTGTATTGGCTAGTAGCCAGCACCACATAATCAGTCTCGTTCCGAACCAATATGCCTTCGGTCCAACACGGCGCCGGCTTGGCGTTTTCCACCGAGTCTCCAATGTAGCCAGCAGGATCGAGCCACTCTACATGCACACGGGTCTGGAGCTTGGGCCATCTCATTTGATTTTGTAGTGAGGTACGGGGTAGGTCTTTGAGTTGGTATTGAGGACAAACTTTCGCACCTCAACTTTTCCGATGGCGGCTAATTGCCTGAGTTTTAAAGACATGTAGCTCAGAGACAGATTTTGCTCATCAGCAATCTGGCGGCAGGTTTTCCACTCAGGGCCAGGCGACTCTATCGCTGCTTCCCGCACCTCGGAAAGTAGCGAAGTCCAATCGTCTACAGGGTCTTTAGCTTTTCTGGAATTACCCATGTCTTATTAATCTCCTCAGCCTGAAAAGTCCAGTAGTCGCCGGTCTTCTCATTGTACGTTCCTAGAATAAAACCGTTGGCGTGCCTCATGGATGAGGGCGTGCGGCTATTGTAATGCATATCGGTTTTACACAAACACCCAGCACCCCGCGCCACACGGCGTTCCAGGCCCGGTATGGCGTACTCGTCAATGGTGTGGGTGTGTCCGAACAGGCAAGCCCCGTATGTAAGCGCATGAGAACGTGCCGCCGACATTCCATGGTAATAGCCATGTAGGCATTTCATGTGGCCGAATTGGAATACGGATCTCTTGTGGTACGGCAACCACTCGGTCTTGTGCTTGTCTAGGCGATCCTCTAACTCCTGAACGCCTTTAAATGCGTAATCTTGCTCGATGCCTTTGGAGTCATTTTCGGCCAAATCATATAGTCGCTGATCGTGATTGCCTAACAGGAGGTGAGTAGGTTTCCAGAGTGAAATAAACTCCAACCCCTTTCGCCAATCAGTCATCATCGACTCACTTCGTTCCTCTTGGGAACAGCCACGCCTAAGAGGGCGCAGATCAAACAGGTCGCCCCCAAAGATTCTCAGGTGCGGCTTGAAAGACTCTGTTGCTTTAAACAGCGCCTTAACCGCCGCCTTATCCTGTTGGTCGCCATGTAAATCCGTGGCGAATATAAACCGCTTCATGAAACCACCCTTTCATTAGTTGCGTGTGTTAAGTAAAAACAAACTTTCCTTGGTTAGCCTTTTCGACCCAGCATCCGTTCCGTCAAAATCAGCGAACCTAACTCCGAGCTTCCCCCTCTTAATTAATTCATCCCTAAATTTTTCAAGATTGGCTTTACCTATAAAAAATTCATCTAGAAGCGTTTCTGCTGCATATTGTTTATGCACCAAAGCGGGAAACTCGTAATCCGACACAGCAATGCCAATTTCTTTCATTACATTTCGAGCTTCTTCTTCGCTTAAAATTTTATCTAGATTTACTTTCTTTTTGTGTACCCCTCCAGGATCACCAAACGCATACTCTAGTGCTTGCGGCTTTTCCATTGCAGCAAAATGAAATCCACCGTGCCGATCAGAAACTTTGCGGCCTGATGTTGTCCCTCGGTAAACCGTAACCTCTCCACCCGCTGGCATAAACATTGCCTGACCTTGCTGCACATCAGCTTTCATCTGGGGCGTGATATCAACGTAGTGTGCGGTGGAGGATTTCATCGTTTCCTGCGGTGACCCTTCCCAATATTTGCGTAGATCAATCCTAACCTCACCGACTTCACCGCCCCACTTCTTAACGTACTTGCCAGTGTAATTAGGAAGATCGATGTCGTAAAACTGTTTGTGACCTTCACCGCCAACAGCTAATTCAAGTCCCTCAAACTCACCTGACCCGGACTTGTCGGCGGCAATCTTCTCAGCCAATTCTCGGCCAACAGTTCTCTTCATGTCCTTGCTGGCAACCATCGTATCAGGGATTACTTTGTTCCCAGCCTTGTCCCATGCGCTAACCATGGTCCGGTCTTCACCTGGCAATCTCTGGTACTCAACTCGATCAATAAATTTGCTCAAGTTGTACCTATCGGCAGTGTCTCGGCCAGTAATCCAACCTACCCGATCAAATCCGTTGTCGGCGCCCCAACGAATCATTCGCTTCATTGCTAAGGCTCGCCACTTGTCATCTTCTACAAACCGATTGCCTTTTCGTTTAGAAACAAACGGCGCCGCCGGTACGGACTCTTCACGCCCCCCAACAACGTCGCCATTAATGTAAGGCTCGTTAAATCCAACACCCCTTCCTTTAGCCGCCCAATCGCTTTGCACTTCTTCAATAAAGAGCATGCGCTTACCGTCGGCGTCTACCCGCTCATTAAACCGAACGTGAGCAAAAACATTTTCATCAGTCTCGAAGTGGGATTCTTTAAAAGGTCTATTGGCAGGAATTTCTTTTAGATCTGTTTTTCTTATTTTGCTCGCTGCGGCCTCGGCTTCTGCTTTGGACTCAAACCTTCCGGATGTATAACCGTTTGGACCCTCTACTCTGGCATGGTAGGTCATTACATATTCGCCCTCACTGCCCAGCATTGAGCCAATAGATTCCACTATTACCTTGGGTGACTTTTTTGGACCAGGCAGCATCAGCTCAAGTTCACGGTAAGATCCCTTGACGGCGCCAGGCAGAGACAAATCTGATTTATCGAACTGCGGATCAAAGTCTTTAGAGACAAACTCTAAGTTAGCTGTTGCCTCCTCAAAGGCCATCTCCGCATCCCGCGCCTCCTGATAAGTGCCCCGGTCATCAGCGTCGTACATTTCCTGACGTGCATCCTCAACCGCTTCCTCGGCTGCGCGAAGTTCTGGTGAATCCTCTCCACCCCGGACTTTTTCCACCACCGCAATCTGGTTGGTATCAATAAAGTCCTGCACCTCTTCCTTGGTGACCTTACCCTTTTTGTCCATCAACCAACGGTCCAGATCAATCCACTTCATTTCCTGTCGAGCAGCAGGATCTTGCCGAAGGATATCATTTAGCATGGCTGCACCCGTTGCCGAGTTCCGCACCTTGGGAGATTCCAGCGCCTTGCTGGAGTTACTGTAGAAGATGTCGCCGCCTTTACCGGCGGGCATGAAGTAAGTGCCCAACTTATCGAAAACAGGCATCACTGTCTGAAGGGGTTGCGGGCCGATATTTTTTTTCAGCTTCGCCTTACCTTTGCCTTGATAGATTTTAGTGCTAGATGTTAAGTCTCGGACGTTATGAAATTCTTTCAGGAATCCAATGGGTTTACCTTCTACTGTCCATGGGTAACTATAGTGAAAGTCCGTCTTCCTTGGTCGCTTGGTTAAATTCAGTTCCACCAGTGCCACAACATCTCCGATTTTCGCATCACGCAACTCTGGATCCGACATGTCTCGCATGAGAGAAGAAAGATCCATTCCTGCCTCTACCAGTTCGGGTTGAATAATCTCTAATTTAGAGTTCTTCATTTTCCCGATATTGGTAAACTTATCTTTAATCATTCCCGCTGTGGCGAAGTTGATCTTCTTAGACTCCACCGCCCGACGAAGACCTCGTAGCCCTTTGATCCCAGAAATTATTTTTCTTTGCTGGGGAGTGAAATCTTTTGATTCTGATTTAGCCACCAATCCCATCAAATCCTTGACGTATTGATTCATGCGCTTCGAGCTAAAGGTGCCGCTCTCAACTCCAGCCTCTAGGTTCCGTACAAATCCATTCAGTCCGTAAGCGGAATTAAAGTGCGTGGTTGATCCTTGCGAAGTGACCCCCATGATCACGGTATTCTTGCCGCCAGACACATCCAGACCCCGCTTTATTAATCGCTTGGCGGCGCTTTCATCAGTGAATGCCCAAATCATATTGTCCGGGTCTAGGAATTGAAAACCGCGCCCGCCTTGGGCCGGTACATCAATTGGAGCTTTGGCCCCAGTTGGACCAACCTCCAAATCCCCAACAGCAAGATTGTCTGCTGCTAGTGCGAAAATAGCCCGGTCCTTGTAGTTCTCCAACTGAACCTTTTTGGCTGGCATGAATTGAGCCAAGATCGGCTTGCTCAGATTGAACTCAGCCCCATCTTCGGCGCGTACTCGGCCCGGTGCTACCTCGACTCCTTTCCCTGCTGGCATGTAGAGGAAATCACCCTTATCACCAAACTTGGCATTCTTAACGAACACCGTGTTGCCAATTTGAACTACCTCATCGCCTCCAATAATTGGCCGGTGCGGCGCTGATCTATCGTAAATGTAACTATGGCGATCAGGGTTAAATCCAGCTTGTGTTGATGCTTCGGTATTAATCCACCGTGGAAGTATTTGGCTTTTGTGTTTCTTACCCTTAATTACAATTGTTGGTGTTTTTTGCTCTCCAGAACCTATCTTCAAGGAAGCTCTTTGCATTCCTTCTGTCGGAACAAGTTCAGGATCAGTAATCCTGATAAGGTTTTCATAGGTCGTTACGTCTTTTGATTTCCCAGTAACAATTCCAACTCCGTACTTAGACATGGAATCAACATCCTGGCGCAAGGTCATTGGAGTGCCCGCAGGGATTTCATTAAGCCTACCTATGTTTTCTCTTTGCCGAGCATTTAAGGCGTTAAACATTTCAGCCTCAGTAGGTAAGTCCTTCATCTTTGGAATTGGGACTTCCCTGATTGGGTACTCTTCCTCAATCGCTTTCTCTAGCTTCTCCCGGTCCAGCTTTTTACCCTGCCTAAACTCTTGGAGCATTTTTCTTGCGGTAGGCGAGTGCGGGCGATCAACCCCTTCCACCTTTTTAGCGCCACCCTTGTCTGCTCTGGCGGGCATGAAGTTGCGTTTTAGGTTTAAGTAATTCACGGGGAAGGTATCACCCATGATGGTGTTAACCTCTTCCATCCGATCAACCCGTAAACTAATCGGCACCACATGCTCTTTATTCGTGCTGATTCGGTCCGGGTTCTGCTCCATCATGCCTTGCTCACCGGCATTCATGAAATCATATATGGCATCCTTTTGCGGGGTAGCTTCATTGCGAACGCCCCGCACTTGGTTGTGCATATACTGAACAGCAGCAGACCGGAAATTGTCCGGGGATCCACCAAACAGATCGAAAAACTTCTTATACTTACTGTTGCCCTTCTGGGCACGCTTCCACCAGTTGTTTAATTTGTTTTCAAACCGGCTAATGCTAAATGTTTCTAAATTAAAGTTTCCAGCCTTGGAAATTGAAAACCCGTATGGCGAAACATGCTGGTGCTTCATACTGGCCCTCGATGTGTAGGCCGAACCCGTGGTTGCTTTGTAGTACGAAATCAGAAAGTTCATTGCCGGATCACCCTCAAGGTTTCCTACAGCATCAAAACCTTTTGCTAGGTTTTCATTGAGTTTCTGAATCTTGGCCTTCATTGACTGAGGCACAACCTCATCGGGTAACTGCATGATGGCGGCAAGTTGCTCTTCGCTCATATACCTACCGCGATAAGAAACCTCCCCGTCCGAATGCACCTTCCTTTGCAACCCGGTCACATATTCCCCGGCAGCGACTGAATCCAGCGCCTGAAATAAAGCCATAGAGACAGTAGTCTCACGCTCTTTACGTTGCTTACGGGTGAGCAGCACCGGCATCCCGTTCTCGTATTGAACATTGCCCTGCTCATCGAGCTTGAACATCCCGCTATTGCGGAATTTTTCGACGGTGCCAGGGTCGTTCTTTGAGAGCAGTTCTTTCGCGCTAACAGCAAACCCGTCACTGCCTTCAGTCTCGTCGGCTAATGACAACCGTTTCAGCAATTTATCTTTCGCCAAAACATACTCAGACAATAAGGCGTTAATCTCTGGCGAGTTTGCCAGACCCTCACCGCCTTTGCCGATAATCCTACCGTCGCCGGTAAGTTTAATGCCGCGTGCAGTTGAAGGATCCTTAAACAATTTAGAAACAGGGTTTCCGCCAGCATCAAACTCCACGCCCATTGCTTTAAATGCATTTTGCATTCTTGCCAGTAAAGCTGATTGGAACTTGTAAAGTTGGTTTGTAAGTAAGCCAGCCTCCGGGGAAGTGCCTTTTGCTCGTTTATTAACCTTATTGGCGTAGGCGACCACATCTCCTTTTGACGCCTCGGCAAAGTTGCCAAACGCTTCCGATAAAATTTCTCCCGCAACAAAGCTGCGCCTAGCCTGAATAGACTTTTGGTAGTGATCAGACTGCCAACCTTCGCTCATCATGGAAACGTAGTCGCTTTCCAGCATTTTGAATTGAGCGTCATTGTATTGACCGGCAACAACCTCATTGCCCTCTTGGTCCCTTATTCCAAAAAGGTTTGATTCCAATTGCGCCCTGAATGCCATCAATGGATCACTGGGGTCGCCAGACTCAAATTTAGGATGGAACAACTCATGCGCCAATGCGCGAAGGGGATTCACTGCCTCGGAAATGTTTACGACTACCAAAGGTTTCCCATTGTAATCATCTATGGCTACTCCTTGATAGCCAGCCTCCGCACTGCCAAGCGTCCCGCGCAATTGAGGATCAGCGGCAATTTGATCCGTTGTCATGTAGCGGATATTTAGATCGCCAGTATCGCCGCCAATCAGCATGCCGCGACCAAATGCATCTAATTTTGCTAACTCTAAAAGTTTAGGTGGAAGAAGCTGACCTGTAAGAACTTCCCGATCTGAGCTTGGTAGTTGAGCCAAAAAGTTTGAGACTAAATCTTGGTCAGGAATATCCAGGATAGAGTCTACCTCTTTGGTGACAATCTTCCCGTTTTCCTTTGTAGCGTAAGTAATCTTTCCGGCGCCCGTAATCTTGCCTAGCGCGTAACCCTGCGCCATACCGATAGGACCGCCCAGAACACCAACACCTAAACCCCCGGCAGCGCCTTCCCTACCAGCAATCAAATAGCCCATGCCCGCACCAAACACTGAGCCTTTCACTGCTGCGTCTGATATCTCCCCAGCAAGGCGCAGTGTCCGGTTCATCGCAGGATTATCAATCCGCTTCAGCGCCTCAATTGCGCCCTGCGAGTAGCCTCCCTGCTTTGCCGCAATACCCAAGCTACCCATTTGCGCACCCCTTGCGGCGCCGCTGATGGTGTTGCCTATTGTTTTAGCTTTGGCGCCAACCTTGCCAATATATTTAGGCGCACCTTTTGCTGTAGCGTATGTACCAATCCCAGCAATAAGTGTATCGATAAGCGATTCATCATCTTCAATCGCCTTATGGATTCCGTACCCAACCGCAGTTGCGGCAGCATACTTACCAACCTTTGTATCTGCCGCTTTTGCTATTCCTTCCCCTGTTTTGGAAACAGCTTTACCGGCAAGATCCGCAGTCCTAGTGGCGGGGCGCCGAGCAAACTGCGCGGCCCATTCTCCGGCGCTAGAAAGTTTTTCGCTTTTGGGAACTTTTTCGGCAATGTCTTTGAGCGACTTTGTGAGGCGAGCCAGCTTCTCTCCCTTAACACCCTTATCGACAAGGTTGCTTGCCTTCGCAGCTTGCCCGCCAGGTATAAGCCAGGTTGGGTCTAGTAAGATGGACCAAGAGTCGGCCCATTTCATGTTTACGTCCTCATCAAACGACTCTCCCAGTGCTTCGCCTTTAACCGGGTCATTAAATAGATCACCCAATCCACGCGCATAATTACCAAGGTAACTTTGCGGGCCTTGAACTTTCTTTGCGCCAGGAGTGCTAGGCGGGACAATGTTTCCCTCTTCATCCTTGTAGACCCCCTGAAGGTCTAAAAACTTACCCGTCAATGAGAGGTAGGCGTTGTATGAGGCTTTATTTGCCTCCTCATCATCCCTCCATAATTTTGCGGTAAACCTTCCAGCGCCTTTACCAAGGTCAATAATACCATCTAAAGCACGCAACCCCGCCTCAGTCATGTTTTGAGGTAAACGCTTGTATCCTTGCCCTTCAAAAAAACCAGACCCTAAATGCTTTAACGCCTCACCAGCGAGTTTCATGTAGGCAACACTAGCCTCTTGATTTTCCTTCCAACCCTCGTAGGTAAAGAATTGGCGCCCGTACTCGTCTTCCATGAAAGTATCATGCCCGGAGCGAGTAACTAGCCTGTGATTGTTTTTATTTCGCTTTTGCCGCTCCTCATAAAGACGGTCAAGTTCATCTGCTAATGTTAAGCCACCAGTGTTTTGCTGTTTGGGTGCCTCACCAAAATAAAAACTTTTGATCCAATCTTCTCGATTTTTGTCTGCCATTATTCGCCTTTAAGTTGCTGATTCAAACGTGCTTTGTTTGGCTTAAAATCTCCGGACTCAATCCGCTTACTCAATCCGCCCCATGACATAAACCGTGTAGGCCCGTTGGGGATCCTGATGAACACGCCCCGTGAATTGGTTCGGACAATCTCGCCGGTAGTGCCTCCAATCTTAACCCGGTGCCGGACGAATGAGTAAGGATCTCCCCCACCACCGTTATCAGCTAATTTTTGGAACTCCTGTATGGCGCGATATTCCTTAACCTGACCGTCTACCATTGCCTGACGCTCTTCCTCGCTTTCCCATGGTGTAATGTCTTCAGCTTCTTCCATCTCACCCTCAACACCCTGATCAGCGCCGGGGATTGGCCCCTTCGGTCCTTCGGCGGGTTCGTCTGAGGCGCCACTTTGTTTGCGGTATTGCGACATGCGTTGCTGCCGGCGTTCTTGCAAGGTTGGATCATACGGAGATTCTTTCTCCTGCTCCGTCTCCCCCTCAACGCCTTGATCGGCACCGGGAACAGGTTCCTTCGGGCCTTCAGCAGGTTCGTTGGGGTTGAACTCCATATTTGGTTTAGGCGCTGGCTGACCTTCCGGTGTGCCTGTTGGCGCCATTTGATTAGGAGTTGGGTCGGGTTGATCCTGCGCCGGTTGGGTTGGCGCTGGGTTGTTAGGCATAAACATTGAGTGAACCACTGCGCTGCCATCCGGGTAAGTTCCCTTATGCGCACCCATATCAATCATTGTGTTAGCAAAATCACTTACCTCTCTTCTGGTAAACTTGTATTGCCTCATGCCGTTTTCGCCAGGCAACTTATAGTTAACGGTGCCAGAGGTCTTACCCATCATTACCGCATTAGCCAAAATACTGTTTTCAGCATCCTGAGTGCTTCGGTAACTTGTTTTAAGTTCCGGAATCCTCGGCATAACCATTCCACCTTGCTGGGCGGGGTTGGCTGCGTTGGTTGGGCTACTGGATTCCCTGTAGATCGGTTCACCTGTTATATCAGAGTAAAGTCTGGTGTACCCTGAAACATTTTGCCTAGCACTTATTGAGTCTTCCAATTTCCTAACAATTACGTCATCAACCAAGTTTTTGGTAATTTCATAAAGTTTTTCGTTAACTTCTCTTGGGTTTTCAATTGAAACAAATGCCGCCTTGTAGTTCTTAATGTCGTTATCAGTAAGAACACCAACCTCCCCGTAAATACCACGGGCAAGGTTGGGGATGATGGCATTAAGTAGTCCATCCATTTCTTGAATTGCCATACCTTCATCAGTTTCAAACAGTTTCTTAACGCTCGCAAATTTTGATTTTAATTTACCCGAATCAACGCTTTTCCATGCAGATTCAACTCCTTTAATCTGATCCCTAACGGTAATTGCTTTTTCAAACCCGCGCCGTTGATCAACTCCCATACCCTCCCCAAATACTCGACTTAATTGGAGCTTCTGAGTCATGGGCGTATTTTGGTCGCTTATCTGGTTGTAAACCTCAGCACGCCTTTGGTTCACCTTTGCCACTAAAGCATTTTGCCCTGGCATAGTTGAAGTAGTGACAGCCATCCCGCTCATTGCTAGGTCATTAACAAAACTTTCTTCTATAGGCTGACCCGCAGTGATGTTTTTGGCTTTCTCAAGCAGAAGATCATTCCTAAGTTTTATGTCTTCCTTCGTCTGGAAATCGTCAAGATCAGCCTGTCTTTCCGCTGCCGCCGTTCTTTTGGCCCTTTCCTCTAGTTGGGTGGATATTACGCCAGTGGCGCCGTATACATCCTCACGATCAACCGTCCCGCTACCGTCAACATCAAGTTCTGCCGGAACAGGTAAGCCAGCCTCGACGTACATTCCTTTAATTTCCTCACCAGTAACGATTGCTGTGGCATCGGCTATGGTGGATGCGTAGCCTTCAGGATCATTCGCCTCGACTAAAGTGGTTGGCTTAAACGAAGGATTTATTTTCTGGGCCTGAAGCACTAGCGACGCATTGTCTTCGGCCAATTTCTTTTTGTTGTGCAAACCAATAAGGGCAAGTTGCCTTTCTTGATTTCGGTTTTCTTCAGACGCATGGAAAACAGGTTTTTCAAAAAGCGTATCTCGCCAAAGCTTGTAATTATCGTATGTATCCCCGTGCGCCTGTATGTCTGAAAGGTGTTTTTCTTCCGCAAACCTAAACGCACTAAGCCTTTGCTCATCAGTCTTTAGATCAGGGGAATTAATTATGTCTTTAAGGGCCATGAAGCTAACGCCAGCACTGTCCCTTAATCCCCTCTGCCGTGCCCGCTCTTTTGCTCTCTCCTGCGCCTCACGCAGTTGAGAGTCAATAAGCTGATTGCGCCTTTCCTGCGCATCCTGCTGCAACTTCATCTGTTGCGTCCGTTGCGACCTTTCAAAACCCTTGTTGTAAAGGTCGGTACCAACCTCAAACCCCTGTAAGAATGAACTTTTTCGTGCCATTAGATTTTATTCCTTTATCGCCTGTGAGTTGTGGTGACCGGATTAACATTAACCCCACCTGCGCCGCTAGTTAACGCACCAGCCGCCACTGCTCCAAGCGGTCCTCCAAGTGCCGCTCCCGCCACACCAGCAACCATACCTAATCCCTCCATCCACGGATTACTTTGGTTCCCTAACCCCTGCACATAGGTTGAGTAATTGCTGCTGGCAAACTGTGCTGCCTGACCTGCCGCGTTCGGGTTCTGACCAATGCCCTGCTGCAACTGCATTGGCGCAAAGTTAGCAGCACCTTGCTGCGCCCCACTGATTGCCCCGTACTGCGCCGTAATGGGTGTTCCTAGCGCGTAGGCTTGCGCCTGAGACATTCTCTGCGTCAAAAGGCGTTGACCTGCATCAAACTTAGCTAAAGCCTCCTGACCGATGTTGGCAGAGCCATATACGTTGCCCCGTGCAGATTGGGCGCCGCGCACACTCTGTTCTACCTGGCGGGATGCATCTTCCCCTAACTCTCGTCCGGCAGATAATTCTTCCAGCGTGGTTTGGGCCAATTTCTGGCGTAGCTCATAACCAACTGGATCCGCCTCCTTGATGCGCTTCAACTGCTCAAGGTTCATCTGCTCGCCATACCGTTGCTGGATGTCGAGGTTCATGGCGGCAATTGCATCGGCGCTGGTCCGCATTGCCTCCAGATCAATTCCCAGTTGATCAATATCACCGAACCCAGTGAAGTCTACGTCGATCCATTCTCCGCCAACCTGAACCCGGCCTTTGCCGCCGGACTTGGCTAATGACTCAATGATCTTCCGCGCTGGTAGAGTTCGGATATCTGTTTCAATTCCTTTAGCTGCTGAATCAGAGTAGTCTGGTGCCGGGGGAGGCGTACCCTTGTTCACCGCATCCCGTGCTGCCCAGAATCGTTCACCATACGCGGCCACAATGCTTTGCGCCGCCCGTTCGCATTGTTTCATTAGATCATTCATTTAAAGCCTTATCGTACAACCCCACTAAGTCTTCCCGGTTTAGTTCCATTAGATTTTTTACGGTCAAATACGACCCGTACAGGTCGCCCTTAAATTTGCTCACATACACCTCGGCAACGTGCGGCTGGTGCGGTAGCACCCACACTGCGCTTTTGCCCAGGTCATCATCACCCAACCGCGATTGGCCTATATAAACACCAACCGGGATTGGCTTTTGCATAACCACATTTGCTGTAGGCGGTTTATGCTCAAACCCTTGCCCCTCAATTACTGGCCCGGTTATTTCCATCGCTCAACAATTCGCTCAAATACTTCCGGCTTAATCTGCTTCCGCTTGCCGTGCCGGTTGGCAAACAACTTCAATTCCCGCCATTCGGGACAACGAACATCGAGTTCGTCGAGACACGCTGCCAATCCTTGTTTCGTCTTCGCCACAACGTCCGAGAGAAGCATACAGTCTCCGCTTTTGTCCCAGCACCTCCAGTGCTTATCGATGTCAGTCTCAAGCATCTTCGTCCCAACCGCCAACGCGACCAACTCGCCGTTGTCTTCGACGAGGACCAGACTTCCATTTGAATGGTGCCACGACAGGTAAATTCCCATGATATCGTCCGGCCATCCTCCGAAACACCAGTTCCGAGAATCGTTCGCCCTGGCGAAACGCAGGACCGAATCAATTGAATGATTTCCTTCACTCATGTTTCCTGCTCGATTGAGTTCACAAAGGCGCTGGCCTTAATTCCGCGAACCCACATTTTGCCCGAATTGGTAACAACCTTGAACTGCATCTCCCGGCACGGTCCATTGCTTAATAAATTGTACGAGTTCCGGATCGGCACCGTTTTCGGGAACGTCACTGGCAGGGTAAATGGCAGAGTTAGTGCGCTTGTCTCCGTATTAATAAACTGCTGGTTTACAACCGAATCAGATTCCTCATCCAAGATCGCCCGAATGTTAATTGCAGTAGCAGTTGCCGGTTTCAATTCCAACTCAACATGGTTCGGCAGTAACTCACTGAACTGCTCGCCAAAAGTCATACCCCGCGTCAACACGCTGGAAGTGTAATTTGATCCGTCATCCTGGTAAGTTTCGTCCGTTTCAGAGGTATTTTGGACGTAATCAAGGTATGCCAGCGCCTTGCCGGATTCAGTGCCCATTACGAGCCTCAGATTGCCGCTGAAGGCGCTTACGGTAAAATCGGTGGCATCCCATGTCCAAGTGCCCACAAACGCCTTGGCGACGGTATTGTATACAATAGTTGTGTTGTTGGTGGTGCTGGACCCAGTGGGCACACTCAAAATGTAGTGATTGTTCCAACTGACACCGCATGCTTGCTCTTTTGCGTAGTTCCAGTTGATCGTATCAATTACATCTTGGATGCCGATTGAGATAGGTTCACTGACTGCTTGAGCGGCACCTTCCAAAATTGATCGCACGGTGCGAATGCCGTCTGGCGCCAAGAAGAATAAATCCTGACCGACCTGTGCCACTGACCGATGCGATACGCATCCCATCCGGGTATCAATAGTTTCAACCGACCAACTGGCAGCAGTTGCTGCGGTAGGATCAGCGACCACATTGAAAATCGAACGCTCCTTAAACACTACCAGATTCACCCCAATCCAAGGGTGGATGGCGGTGATGGGATCCCCTACCGAGCCTCCAATCCTTATCTGGTTGTTGACGTTATCCCAGGTGGAACCATCAAGCAGGTCGCTGGCGTATAAAGCATCCGGCACTGACGAGACCCCGGCAGCGAAGAGACGGTTTGTATGCGTTTTGAGATATTTGCAGATCGGCGGGTTTCCCGATCCCGTCGATTCGTCGGTGAATGTCGATCCATCGTAACTCCGTACATTATTGGTTCCGTCAGTCAGATAAACCTTGTCGGTTAGCTGCGCCATTTCCACGTTGGCGCCATCTGCCGGGGTGTAGCCCGTAACCTCAGTCCAAGTTGTTCCGCCAATGTTTTTGTAAACTTTCTGATCAGCTACAGCCAGCAACTGCTCAAGGCTGGGCGTATCAAAATAGAAAACCGAATCAACACGCTCCGGGTCGGCGTTCCATGTTGAGGTATAAGTCTCCCAGTTGTTTGTAGCTTCGTTCCAGTTGTAGGAATTTGTGTTTGGAATAATCCCGTAATCATCATCCAAACCGCGCCTGGTAATGATTCCACCAAACCGATCAATGTCCACATTGACCCCCTCAGAATACTGAGTCGGCCCGATTAGGTTAGAACGCACGTTGCTAACCTGACCCCCAACAAAGGACTGAACGGCGTCAAACGCCATCTGGTCATCTAAACTGTCATTGTAAACTACAGGCATCAGTCAAAATCATTTATGTCCCACACGTTAGGTACTTCCGGAATCAGGCGGGCAATCTTTGCCGATTGCGCCGATTCAAGATCCCGCATCAGCATCATGGCGCCAGCAGCTTCCTGCTGCTTCACCTGTGCCTTGCCGTACTGACGCATGTGTTCAAGCATATCGCCCTCCACATAGGCCAGTAGTGCATTATCAATGCCGTTAATCTTTGGGGAATCGGAATCCGTTAAGGCAGTCAGCTTCAACTTGCCCAACACCAGCAGTGTCTTAGCCTTGTCAGGCTTGCGGATCAAACGGATCACTGCGTTGCCGCTGGAATCGTTTGGCAGCGTGATAAAACTTGTTGGCGAACCGGACTCATCAAACAGTGCCGGGTTAATCTGAAACACCGTCTCGTAGTCCATGGATGATATTTCGTTATCGTCCCAGGCTACTGCAACAGCAAACCGCACCGCACTATTGAGGGTAACCTCGCTAGTGTCGGCGGCTACTGAGTAGCTTGTGGTCCCTAGCGTTTCGCGCCAAAGACCAGAGTCCCAAATCATCTCATACCGGCGATCAATAAAACTCTTCAAAAGAGTCAGCGAACCCGCATCACTCTTCTGGAGTTTATCCGCCACAAATTGTGCTATAGCCGATTTAGTCATCAGGTTTTAATAATGTAATTCAACGCAATGTAAGGTTGCAGGTTGTTGTGAGGTTGATCTTCAGTGATTGCTGCATTGCTTGAGTCAAAAAGCTCTTCTGTGGTGTATTCAGTAGCTGGCCCAGCAGAGTCTCTGCTGCCACCCTGAGCGTAGCTTCCCCCAAACGCCGTGGCGTTAGAAATTCTATGTTTATGCTTAGGAAGCTCAGTTTGAAGCAATCGGTGATCTTCAGTTCCGCCCGTTGCTGCCAGAGCAAAGTTAGTGCCGGAACCGGAATAGTCCTCTGCCGAGGAATCCCACTTACCGCTTGTTTGCTGGCCTACGCCAACAGGGATTCGGCCTCTCAAGTCTGGCAGGGTAAACGTAGTGGAAACACCGTCTTGATCCGTTACCCCAGCCGAGTATGCAGTCCCTCCGTATGTGTTCGAGATTACAGCATGAAGGTCTTTGTAGGTGAACGTGTTTAAGGTGGCATCGCCGTTTGCCAGCAACCATCCAGAAGGTGCAGTTGACCCAGCATATTGCGTAACCGACCCAGTTGGAAGTGCCGCGCCAGCCGCCAGTTTTGCGGCAGTCACAGCATTATCCGCTATCATGTCTGTAGCGACCTGAACTTCAGAAATTACACCGTCAGCAGACGTACTACCCAGAACCCTGTTGGCAGTTTCCACGTTTTGAATCTTGGCGTAGGTGACATTATCATCAGGAATCTTAACGGTAGTGCATGCCGAATCACCAAGTTTCGCAGTTGTGATCGCATTGTTGTTAATCACCGCATCATCCAGCAGTGAGTTAAGGTCTGCCGCCGTTACAGTGTCGCCGGATGAAAATGTTTTTCCTTTAGTGATATCTGGCATCCTAGTTTCCCTTCTCTAAAATCTCTTCGTACTTGTTAATCAGTAAACCCAAACTCCTCACGAACCGCGCACCCTCATCCGTCGCCACTGCTGCCTCGAACCCCTCCGGATCCGCCAGGGTCGCTTCCTCGAACCCCATCAACTTCTGGCTCAGACATCCGCTCCAAACGGCGCTGGCGAGCAGCAGCAATAAGATCGTCAATGTTTTCATCCTTCTCCTCACGCCTGGCACTTGCAGCAGCAGCAGTTGTCGCATCCGTCAGCGCATTGAGGGCATCCGCAATGGCAGGGAGTGCCCTCAATGCGGCTAACACTTCGGTGATCATTTATTGCTCTCAATTTCAGCCGCTTTCACGTTGCCCCGGCTTGCGCTATATCCAAGCGCCGCTAGTGCTGATGCAATAAATGCCACTGACTTCTCTATGCCAGATGTTCCGGCCTCAGTAATCAGTCCGCTTCCATAGGCAAGGCCGATTAGCATTGCCACCGAACTCATCCAGAACTCGGTTGTTTTGTATCCAGGTTTTTTCATGTCTGTTTTTTGTTCCACGCCAAATTTATTCTCCGCCGAATAGCTTAGAAAACGCAGCCGCAGCCCCCGCCGAGGAAAGCGAAACGGCCCCTACAATTTTCCAACGAAACTCCTCTAAGAATTTTATCCTTTGAGAATGGTTGTTCATTCGTTCCGCAATTTCATCGAGCCGGTCAGCAATATGTATCTGCCTGGACTCAATCCGAGCCAGTTGCGCCGATAACGAATTAGGGTCGTACTCTGCCATCTCTAATATCCCTTTTTACCCTTTTTAGATTTCTTCTTTTTATTCGCCATCTTTATCCTCCTCGCGCTTTGATTTAGCCGCCTCTTCTTCAGATTCCATCCGGTCACGCTCGGCCTGTTCGTCTGGATTGATCGGCCATTCCTGTTTAATCTTGTCAAAGTCTTCGTAGCTTTCGGCCAAGGCATACTCTCCCTCTAACCTCTGACACTCCGACACAACTCCGGCCCGGTAAGACGCCCACTCTTCTGGCATATTCTTGTCCGGCAACTCACGCCAATCGGAGGGGTGCAACATCTTCCATGCGGTGTCTTTAGCTCGTGCTATGCCGTCACGCTTCTCACGCTCAAGCGGCGCACGGACTACTGGTGGTTCTTCAGGAGTCACCCAGCTAATCCCTTGCGCTTCCTTGTCGGCAGGTGTGGATAGCCGAAGCCAGTTGGCTGGAAATGAAATGTTGTTGTGACTGAACGCCTTGTCCATCGGCAGCACCCGTCCTTCTGTTGTAATGTATGGCATAGTAAAATCTTTCTGTTATCTGGCGTTGCTTGGTGCTGCGAATGGCTGTTCCGCAAAACACGCATAGATGTATTTAGCGGATGATGACGAACTGTTAATGGTATTGTTGGTGGCTCTAATCTTAAACCCGTTTGAAAGCAGGTCGATTGCCTCATTGGTTGTCTCCGCTCCTGAAGTGTTGGGGTGCAAAAGTGCGTCAGCAGGATTGTAGGTGTCCCTAGCGGAATCTTTTAAGCCCCATCCAAAGCCGCTAGAGTCTATGCGTTTGGTTAGAACAAAGGCTGGTCGAAATCCGGTGTAGATAAATGGGCCGTCTACGTTTCCGTTTGGGTCGTAAGTGCCGAACTTTGAATAGCCATCGACGCCAGAAAATAAATACAGATAGATGTCCCAATACCCATCCATAGAATTAGCCCCCGCGATATCTCCGCCAATCTGGAATGTGGTTGCCGTGCTGCACCCAGATGGGAAGTATCCGCTGCCAGTTGTTTGGGCTGAATTTTGGTTGAGCTTGAGATATTTATTGGCGTCTAAATCTTTGTGCCACGCGAATATATCGTAGGTGTTTGACGTAACGTCTATCAAGAACGCAAACTCTGGTGCTTCGCCAAGGCTGTGGTTAACAGTAACGCCCGTCATCGGATAGCTATTGCTGCTTTCCTCTTGCCGAATGACTGACACCCCCGCCGAAGCGTTGTACTTCTCCGTGGTAGGATCAGTGTTTCCGGCGGCCCACGTTGACGAACTGCCGTTGCTGCCGAGCTTCCAGCCCCAAGCTGCATAGCGTTCGTAGGTGTCTATTGAGCCGTTCCAATCACTGTCGCAAGCAAAGTTCACAGCCTCCGATTCATCTAATGTGAAGCCATCTGAATCAAAAGAGGAAACTCCGTTGTAGCCATCTAGACTGCCACTAAAATCATTTGAGCCAGTGTAGTAACCGCCATCAATGTTAATAGCTTTGCCGCTGCCTTGAACTGAATCAAATAGATAATGGCCTTGGTATCCGCTGCTGTTATTTGATTGGTTATCCCTGTCCTTAATCCAGAGGAGGCTGGGTTCAAATCCCATTCCGGTAACGGCGTTGGATGTGGCTCCGAGGGAGTTGCTGTTATCCCGTGTGCCTGTGTAAAGTACCGTGTTGAAATTCTCTGCTGGCTTAACGGCGGGGTCATCGAGATTGCTGGTGTTGAGGCTTTGGAATCCGGTGGGCGGCGCATAGTAGAACTCGGATTGGCTAGTGTCCTGACCGCTGGTGATTTTTCCTGCGAATGTATTGTCCTGACCGTAGTTAACTCGCAATTCATTGGTTCCGCTACTGGGCAAACAGTCGAAGGCTGGAGTCCAAGTGTATTCCCCCGCCGGAATGTTCTGTGCAGAACCTAGTGCAGAGCCATTCTTATAGAATTGAATTGTTTTTGTTGAGGAATCTAAATCTAGCGCAATACCAATAATATCCTCATCACTATTCCAAGCACCTAGATTAACAGTTGATCCTGAACCGTTCCGGTAGTTTCCATCATAGCTATTCAGGGAGAGTTCTTGATACGTTGCAAAAGCACTACCACCGCCTAACGCGAAGCCCCCTGTTGGGGAAGGCGTGTTAACAGCTTTAACTCCAGCTTCATTAGACCAAGTAGTGCTTGTTCCAACCTTACAAACCTCCCAGTACCACTTGCCGCTATTAACTGCAATCGTGCTGGTAAATCGCGGGTAATATGTGGAAATATATCCGGTTAGCTTTAGGTTTCCCTCGCTGGTTGAAGAGACTGTATTCTTAATGTCTAGCGGATTCAACGTAGCGTAATTCTTCGTCGGCGTATCCAGCATGACATCGTGGCTACTGATGTTCGTTGGCTCGAAGTGGTTTTTGTTTCCTGATTGGTCGCCTCCGATGTAGACGGGGTTAAGCTCGAATGGGGCTGATGGTTTAGACCCGCCAGTGTCTACTCCCTTTTGTGCGCGGAAATCGTAACAGTAGCCATCTAAATAATACCCATCGTAGTTGTCGTAAAACCTGCCAATAATTACAGGAAGGTTAGCGTCTGGTGCGGAAGAAAGTGTTGCGCTAATCTTTTCGTCTGCATCCACATACACCTTGTAGGTTGTTCCGTTTTTACATAGTGCAATGTGATACCACTGCCCCGTGCTAAACGTAAATGAACTGGTGTTGTATGAGTTGTTTACGGATTCAAAGAACTGAAGAGTCCCGCTAGAATTAGTACACACCGCCCATTCTTGAGTTGATGAGTTGTTCCTAGAGAAAATCCCATCGGGCGTCTCGCTGAACCCATTAAAATAAAACCAACCTTCGTAGGTGTAACTACCGGAGCCAAAGTCAAAGTCACTAGATGTTGCTACGGATAAATAGTCACCTGTTCCGTCAAAGGAAATAGCAGTCCCGCTTGAGTCGAATGGGTTGCCAACCGTATTGCTATGCTCTGGGTCGCCACCTTTAGTAATCGTATGCCCCTTCGCCACATCAACAAAGGTTGTGTCGCCATCGCTGCGGCCTACGGAAGTTACGAGGAGGTCGGCATCGTGGGCTGGCTGGGCGTCGAAATGGAACGAATTGCCAGAGTAGCTGGACATATCGAACGCCGCCTTGGGCTTGCAGGACGAATAACCCGTGCTTTCGATAAAGTTTGTATCTGGCTCAACAGCAGACCCGTCAATGAAGTAAAAGTCAGCTAGGTATCCTGAATATTTATACCTAAACCTGTCTGCTTCATCACCTATGCAATGCTGCACGTTTACACTGCCGCTTCCGTACCAAGTAGTTGTCGCCTTACCTAAAAGATGATTTGTAGCCCCTGAAGATGGGTTAGTGCCAGAAAGGTTAGCGGAAGGCTCCCGAACTCCGTTAATATAGATTTTACACCTGTCAGCGGCGGCAGATTCATCAGTGTTTATTAGGATAGCAATGTGCATCCACGCGCCAACATCTCTAAATTTCCTCGAAGTAGTTTTAGCCCAAGTGTTATTTGAGGGGTCAGGGTATGAGTAGACAGCAAGCGTGTCATCCGACTTAAAGCGAACGTAAAACGTATTTGTATTTTCAGAGTGTGATGTGCCGTTAGCAGAAATTATATCTTGGTCGCTTCCCAGCTTTGACCTCTTAACCCAAAAAGCTAAAGTGCTGACCTTGTTGCTGGATGGTGCGCTACCGAATGTTTTTGTCAGGCGGTGCGTTGCCCCAGACTCAAACCGCAGCGAGCGTGTCACAGGGTCAGACGCGCCACCACTGCCTTCCCCTGTGTCGCCACTGGTCGGCTTATTCCAAAGTGCTGATCCGAAGTCTGCCATTTAGCTAAAGTCTAATTGCGGTGCGCCGAGCAAGATGGTGTTGTCGGCTTGTATAATGTACGGCAGCACATCCACTTTGGCTGACCCGCTTGAAAGTGTCGGTGCGCTGCCTCCAACATTCTTGTAATCAGAAGTCCACGTTGCTGTTGACGCTGAACTGTCTTGGATCAATACGATCACTCCAGTTTGCCCGGTGTTGCCTGAATCGGTTGTCGGGTTGGTGAAAGCGTTCGTGCCAGCACCTAAAGTGATTACGAAATTCTGGTAAGTGTCGAAGTCTAATACGCCCGAACTCAACGCAGAGAAAGCAGCAGTTTGCGTGTTGCCTTGCTGGGCGGCACTCCAAGTGTTGCTAGATGCTTTTTCTGCGTAAGCTGAGTGAGCGTGCGCCGAGGCAGCAGCACCAATGTCGCTCAACACCTCCGCTGTGCTGCGACTCTCTAATCCACTCGCCGTGAATCGAGCGTACTCGTCATCAGCTACATCCGCTGAGTTGATTTGAACGGCGTTTGTGTTGGCGATGCCGAAGGTGAGTGCCGCTTGCTTTGCGTTCCACGTTGACGCGCTGGCAACGTAACTGTCAGCAATCGCTGTACCCTGCCACGTTCCTGTGCCGACAGTCCCCAGAGTTGTGACATTGCTCGACCCGGCCCATGTGGATATGGCTGTATCCTCAACGCTTCCCAAGCCAACGTCAGAGGCTGTGGTGTTGCTGTTGAGCAGAGTGGTAATCGCGGTTAATCCTGTGCCGCCATTAGCAGCGGGGAGTGTGCCTGTTACGTCACTCGTCAGGTCAGCACTAAGAGTGCCGCCCAAGGTTAAGCTGCCCGAACTTGTGACCGTGCCAGTCAAGGTTAGCCCGGATACAGTGCCAGCACCGTCCACTTGAGTGACAGTGCCAGAGCCGCCTCCGCCGCCGCCCGAAACAGATTCCCATTTCAGCCCACCAGTTTCTCCGCTTCGCGCAACCAGACTGTAACCATCGGTGGGCGTGTTGCTTACTTTGAGGTTCGCCTCGTCTACCACGTTATCAGCGATGACCGTTGCGCCATCCGCTGTGGAAGTCACCTCGCCGGAGTGGTCGGGGTGGCTGTAATTGTTTGCGCTGGCAGTGATTCCATCTAGCTTGGTTTTATCGCCATCGGCAAAGGCACCCTCAGATGGCTTTGGCTGAAGCGTTGAGATTGTAACACCCTTAACTCCCGCCAAGTCGGTAAGCTCGGAGTCCATTAAGGCTCCGGCAGCAGTCACATTGGTTGCGTCAGTGACATCGGCACTAGCTTCGATGGCGTCGAGCTTAGTTTTATCACCATCCACAAAAGCACCTTCAGATGGTTTAGGCTGAAGGGTTGAGATTGTAACGCCCTTGACTCCCGCTAGATCGGTAAGCTCAGAATCCATCAACGCACCAGCGGCGGTTACGTTGGCGGCGTCTGTGACATCGGCCCCATCTTCCAGGCTACTAATTGCGGTGCCGCCCAAAGTAAGAGTGCCGCCGACAGTAAGGTTGCCGGTTGACTCCAAAGTGCCGGTAGATTTTACCCCGGCAGTCGATACCTGCAATGTGCTTTCGGTGCCTTCACCATCCATCACCGTGCGCAGGGTGCCGTCCACGCCCGAATTTGCATTCGGCACCTGCAAGAGATCCTTGTAGGTATCCGAAATTGCTTTCCCGTTTAATGAATCGCTTCCCGCCATAACTTAAATTCCCCAGACTCGTTTAATTTCTTTTTTGCTGTAGTTCGACTTCCACCCCCGGTTTTCCAGTTCCCGGTACCCGCGCCGAACCTGTTCTTTCATGGTGCCTGGATCGGTTGCATTTCCACTAACACCAAATCCCGCAACCAGGTCGCGGGTGTAAACTCTTCCATCCTCGGTAATCGCCTGAGTGCCACGTTGCACCAGGCGTTCGACGGTCTTGCCGTCTTCATCTTTAAAAACGTAAATCGGCATTTTAAAAGCCGGGGGGAGGTTCCCCTCCCCCCAGTTGTCAGCTATTAGCTGAAGTTAGTTTTGGAGTACATTTCGACGTAGTACTTCGGCTGAAGTGTCTTCGCCGCGTAGAACGATTTGTAACCCACAACCGTTTTCTGGTTGAGAGGATCGTCCTTGCTGGCGCCGTCGGTGACGTACACGCTCGGCCCGTAAGGGCTTTGGCTCGCAACATCCGAAACGCCGTAGGCGTTTTGACCGAACACGAACGAGGAGTGGACAGTGCCGCTCGCGTCGTAAGTGTGCTGAGTGCTTCCGTCGGACAAGAAAGGAACGGTGGTCTGGAGGAAACGGATTCCCCACAAGCGACCGATCTCACCTTTATACAATGACTCAACAGCGGAGTAGCTGGCAGCATTTTGCCAACCGCTGGTCTTCATCAGGTCACTAGCCACTTCTGGGCTAACAACGCCGACGTAGTTTCCGCCGATCATCGGTGTGTTGTTTTTGCGAAGCTGCGTGGTGCAGTCGAGGAAGTCGTTAAACTCCACAACCGCATCAGCGGCGCTGGCAGCGCCAACGGCAGCGTAATCAGCAAGACCATTGGCCATGCGGGTTTGCTTGCCGGTAACATTGCTACCCAACTCATTACGCACAATCTTGTCAGCGTGCAGCGCGGCATCTTGACCTGTCACCTTAACAGCTTGCTCGACGTGCGAGAAAAGCTCGGTGAGTTGCAGGATGTCCGTGATGCTGATCACTTGACCGTATTGCACCAAGTCAGCGTCCACATTCTCCAGGCTCAAAGCACGCTCGCCGGTAGGCTTTACGCCTTCGTTTGAGAGTGTTTCGATAGCGCCAGTGCTAGGCTCGTCGAAACGGAACCAGCGAATGGTTTTGCTGCCGCTCTTGGCGGGCAACGGTGCTTTTTGCGCGAATTGTACTAACTGCAACGACTCAACAATGTAGTCGAGCAGTTCCTTTGAAAAGTACCGCTGGAATTGTGTGCTAATTCCAGAGGTTCCGGTTTCTACTGCCATTAGATTTTAACCCCTATTAATGCGTGTTACCGAAACACGGCCATCCCAGCCTGTTGCTCGTCGGCATTTCGCAAGGCGTCCACTAACTTTTCACGTTTTTGGGCCTGGCTCATGCTGTCGAAGTTCTTCGGCGTGGACTCTCGTCCGGGAGGCGCTCCGGTAACACTGGTTTGTTTAGTTAGTTCATCGACCTGCGCTTGCAGATCGCCGTTTTCTTTTTGCAAAGATTCCACCTTCTTGGCGGCAATCTTTGACACTACGAACTCAACTGCATCTTGGATGCCTTCCGAATAAGCTCGGAGATGCGGGCGTTGATCCAATATGTTTTCAACGCCTCGCGATATTTCGCTGGATGAGTCTTTCAACTCCGGGTATTGCTCCTGAAGATCCTTCAGGTTTTCAGTCCAATTAGATTGGATTGACTCAGCTACTTTGCTTTGTTCGTTCGCAGTCTTGCGTGCCTCAACTTCCTTAGCCTTTTCCAATGCAAGTTCGGCAAGTTCAGTCTCGCCGTCTTCCTTGTATCGTTCTGCCAACTCTCGGTAGTCGTCCGGGGAAGTCTGGTCGTCCTGATGCTGTTGCTTCAGGGCTTCCAATTCTTCCCTCTCCTTTTTCAGGGTCGCCTTTTCCTCATTGAGTTTATCCCAATTTCGGTCTAGGCGGTCGTTGGATTTCTTCTCTCGGTTGGTCAGAGGCTTTTCATCAGTCTCCGCATCGCTTGCTTGTTCAGGTGCCTCAGCTTCCACTTCTT
>Ga0208157_1000202_pt1 | contig 37728 bp, 47 predicted proteins | sample 5_EtaG_FD_184077 | JGI IMG/M metagenome (GOLD analysis project Ga0208157, IMG submission 184077) | Marine viral communities from the Subarctic Pacific Ocean - 5_ETSP_OMZ_AT15132 metaG (SPAdes) (version 2) | ecosystem: Environmental > Aquatic > Marine > Oceanic | place: Pacific Ocean | collected...
TCATAACAGCGCTGTGTATAGCATTATACTCGTCGCCATTTACTGGAAAGTCAGCTATTTGCCACTCAACAGTGTCGTATATTATTTCTTTTATGTGATCAGCAACACCTTGTGCTACTTGATCTAGTTCTGCCATTTTACTCATTTATTTCATTTAGTATTTCAAGTAAAGCTAGTTTGTAGCCATAGTTTTTAGCTAATTGCATTAGCAAAAAGTCATTGCTTCCATTGTTTGCTTCTGCAAACTTGTCAAGGTAATCTTCTGTAGGCGTAGCTACTAAGCCACGATCTAGTTTACTTAATTCGTTGTCTATATATTCTTTTACTTGTGTCATCTTATTATTTTTTTAACGTCGTAGCTAAGTGCCACTAATTCTTGTGTGTCTTTTATTAATTCTAATTCTTGTCTAGAATACTTGTCAGTAATATCTAGTATTCTTTTTATAGCTCTTTCACGCATAGTTTTTAAGGTAATATTTTAGTATAAAATTTAGTCTAGTTATTGGTGAATACATAAGAGCTCTTGACCAACATTTACTTATTTGAGTATATAATTCACCTTTATCGTTAAGCCAAATCCATCGATCTTCACGCTCGTATTTAGGATTTAATTGCCATACTCTGTCACTACTGTCACATCTACGTACATAACCTGATTTGTATGATGCTAGTATTTGACCTGTAGGCATTTTAAATGCTCTTGTGCCATTTTTAGCTTGTCGCTGTGTCGTAATTTCTTGTATGCCATATTTAGTTAGCATATTGAAAACAAAGTCTGCTTCGAGGTATTTTTGTTCTAATTCATATCTAGTCATAGTGTTTATTTTAAGTTATAATATTTCCACATACGGTTGTGAGTGAACTTTCTAGCCTTCGCAAAGGTAGATTTTTGACTAGTAGTACATTTCTTGTACTCACTGTCGGTAAGCCCACTGCACTGACCGTCGTGATTGTGCTTGCGTCTATGCTCCGCAGCACGTAGTTTTTTCTGTTGTATAGAGTAATTGCATAGCTCTTTCATATTAGTTACTACCATGGTAACTCTGTTTTAGGTACATAAGTAAGGCCTTTGTATTTAAACCACTCTGATTTACCTTCTTTTTCTGTATCTTCATTATAAATAAAGCCAAAAGACTTTGGTAGTTCGCCTATTGTATAACCTTTGTAGGTTGTTTTGCCGAGGCGAATATGGTTGTTTGGTAAGAATTTAATTGATTGCATAGTATATTTTATTTGTTTATTATATTATCTGTAGTGTTTCGTATTTATTTTGTGAAACTTATATTATTAGAGTGAAACGCTAGTTTATACTCGTTTACTAATCTTATAGCTTCACGTCTATTTTCTGCTACATCTATTTCTTCTAATCCATAGACTGAGTGATATATTATTCTGTACATAGTTTGCTTATTAATTTAGTTATATTATTTATCTTGTCGCTAAAAAAACCTATAGCGAAGCTGTTATTTGTTCTACTTCTATATTTTATATAGTTATCTCTTTTGTCTGTAAGAGTTTGCATTAAGATATTTCGCTCGCATTCGTTAAGTTTTTTCATAGTTAATATATTTTTTTATCATAGTGACTCATCCACTCAATGTTACCAAGGTTAAAACCTTTGTCACATATAAATGATTCTAAGCTTTCTGTTGATTCATATTGGTCTTCTTGTATTTCATATTGGTATACTTTACCTTCTGAAAAATCTAGTATAGTTATGTACTTCATATTATATACATTTATGAGCGTTAGTTAGTGCATAATCACCTAAAGCTTGACGCCACTCCCACTCACGCTTACGATATTCGTAGTCAGTACACCACTTTTTCATAGCTCTACTGTTAGTGTTAGGATTATAGTTAGCTTCAAACTCATCAATTTGTTGAAGCTTTTTAGTGATTAGACCTTTAGCGTCTAGTTCTTTGAATTTAGTATCTTGAAATTGCATAGTATTATATTTTAGTAAAAATCATAGTATATATCTAGAACTTTAGATTTTTGCTCGTCAGTTAGTTTAGTATAATGCTTGTCGAATAATCGCCAAGATATTTTTAGTAGTGTATATGATTTAGTTGCCATAGTTATTAATTTTATTAAGTTATTTTATTATATTATCTTACTGTTATTGTATTTAATTTGTGTTACCACTTAGTTTCATTAGGTGCAGGACCAAGAAAATTATATACTTTAGTGTGTAAGTTGCTGATAGTCAATAGTATTCTGTGTGTAAATTTTCTCATTTTATTTAGTTTTAAAGGTGATTAATTATTTTATTGTTTAAAAGAGCAGCAGAGTATTACACTACTGCTCATAGTTTACAAGTGTTTAAAGTATTACTTTATCTCTTAATATTACTGGAATTGAAGTACTACTTGTGTAACTTTTGTATTTTTCAAAGCAAGGCATTGACTCAAGCTTACTTTTCATTATATCATACACTTTATCATGATTGTATGTTACTTGTTTACCATTTTTGAAAGTTACTTCAATGATTTGATTTTTTCCGATTAGTGATTTGCGTACAACAAATCTTTTTGAAATTAAATTTTGCATAGTTAAATTATTTAAGTTATTATTATTAAGTTATTATTTACATTTATATTATCTACGAGTGTTCGTATTTGAATTGTGTTTTTTTAATTTGCTTTAAAAGTTATATTATTTTTAATTAGTAATTTAGTTATATTAATGTTTGAAGGATTATTAATTATAAATAGTTTATTAGAAATAAATTTAATATTAATATAGTTATTTGTTAATAAGTTTGTAGTGAGTTTGATTTGATATTTATTTATAAGTAGCATAGTAAATTTTATTATATTATCTATGTGCGATCGTATTAAGGTTGTGCTATACACACCCCTGCTCCTGCCCGGGGGCCTAGCCGGGGGCCAAAACGCAGAAATTTTACGGTAAAACTCGCTTTGCAGGGGGCCCATGGGGCTAAAAAAAGCGTTTACGTAACTGGCTGGTAGTCAACAAGTTAGGGTATAGAGCAAATAATCCCAATTTATTACAACTTTTTTATTTAAAATAGTGACATAAGCCTGTTAAAGTATATAAGTAACACCCTATTGTCACACTGTTAAAAAATTAAGTCAAAAATAATACCTTAAAACTAGTAATAACCATGTGATTAGTAAATTTATAAAGAAAAACACGCAAAATGCCACAAAAATTGACATCTAGAGCTCTAATAGCTAAGCGAAAAAGAGATCTAGCCGCAGCAAATACACGTCGCCGCGAGAAAATGCGTGCAGAAAACCAAAGAAAACGAAGAAAAGCTATAAAAGCTGGTAAAAACATTAAGGGCAAAGACTATGACCACACTAAAAAGCGTTTTGTGTCCGTAAAAGCAAACAGAGGTGGTCACGGAAAAGGAACTAAAAAAAATAATTGCAAATAAAAACATATAATGGCAAGAATAAGTACATATACAATTGACAGTAGCATCGACGGAACTGAGTTTGTGTTAGGTAGAGAAGCAGACGGTACAACGAAGCAGTTTTCAATGAGCGCACTACAAACGTTCTTGGCAACAGCTATATCTCCTACAACAGTATTCGCGAATATAGATGTAAACGGAGGAACAATAGACGGTACTGTTATCGGAGGATCATCTGCAGCAGCAGGATCTTTTACAACAATATCAGCAAGTAGCAATGCTACTATAACAGGTAACGCAACAGTTGGCGGAACACTAGGAGTTACTGGAGCAACAACACTATCTACACTTGTATTAGGAACAACTTTATCAGTTGGAGGATCAGTTGGTACTAACGGACAAGTTTTAATATCAACTGGATCAGACACAGAGTGGCACACTTTAGACTTAGATCACTTGCTTGATGTAAAAGTTGCTGATAACTCTTTATATCTTGGGCATGATCCTAGTAGTAACGTAGGTTTTAGCTCTGCTCAATTTAACGTAGCAGTAGGCGCAACAGCTTTAAACGCTATAACAACTGGCGATCAAAACATAGCTATAGGACACGACGCTCTTGGGGCTTCAACTACATCTTCTACTAATATAGCCATAGGTTATCAAGCAGGATCTTCTATAACAACAGCTGCAACAAAAGCTACTTTTGTAGGCTGGCAAGCTGGTGGAGCTTTAACAACAGGTATAAATAGTGCAGCTTTTGGTTATGCTGCTTTAAATAGTAACACCACAGGTAGCTACAACACTGCTTTAGGTTATCAAGCATTGTCTGCTCTTAATGAAGATGGAGGCAATATACCAGATCACAATACAGCCGTAGGTAGTAGCGCTGGCGAAAAAGCAACAACAGGAGATAAAGGTACTTATATAGGATCAGAAGCTGGTAAAGAAGTAACTTCAGCTAGCAACAATACTTTTGTTGGAGCATTAGCAGGCACAGTTACTACTACAGGTGCTAACAACACTGCTGTTGGTACAGAAGCATTAGAAGCAAACCAAACAGGTTCTGACTCTGCAGCTTTAGGTTATCAAGCATTGTTTACATCTAATGTAGCAAACGCTAAAAACGTAGCTGTTGGTAGTTTAGCTGGAAAATTAACTAACACAGGACTTCAAAATGTTTTTGTAGGTTATTCGGCTGGAACAGCAAACACTACAGGTAGTAATAACGTAGCCGCAGGATCTGGAGCTTTAGCTTCTAACACAATAGGTGGTAATAATATTTCTATAGGTAAAGCTTCTTTAGCACTAAGCGTAAAAGGTAGTAAATCAATTGCAATTGGTGAATTATCTTTAGAAGCTCAAAATCCAAACGTTGCGGCAGATATGCATAATGTTGCTATAGGTTATAACTCAGGGGCTGATATTACTACAGGTACACTAAACACTATAGTAGGTAGTTTAGGCTCTGATCAACTTACAACTGGAACTGGGAATGTAACTTTAGGATATAATACAACTATTGGTACTGTTGCAGTAAATCAAATAGTAATAGGAGCCGGTGGTATTGGACACGGAGATAATATAGCGGTTATTGGTAACAACGATTTAACCGCAATACATCCAGGTGATGACAACGGCGTAGACTTAGGATCTCAAGCTTACTCATTTAAAGATGCGTATATACAAGGTAGTTTAAAAATTGGTGATACTTCAGGAAGTACATACTTTCAATTTCCAACCACTACTGGTACGTCTGGTCAAGTATTACAAGTACCGTCTTCTGGTAACGTACTAGAGTGGGGCGATGCTTCAAGCGCTGGTAGTAGTGGTGTAGATTTTGTTAGTCAAGATACATCTTTATTAGTAGGACATTTAACAGCACCGTCTGGAACCGCCGAATTTAACGTTGGTCTTGGTTTAAGTGCTTTAGATTCTTTAACTGATGGTGATAATAATACTGCTATAGGTCATTTAGCTGGAACAGCTTTAACAACTGGAGCTCAAAACGTTTTTGTTGGATCTGAAGCTGGTCAAAATGTATCTTCAGGCGTCCAAAACGTTGCAATTGGATTTGAAGCTTTAGCTCAAGCTGGAAATGTATCAAAAGTTGTAGCTGTAGGTTATGAAGCGCTTTCAGCCGTAACAGCTCAATTTCCTAACTCTGTAGCAGTTGGACATCAAGCTGGCTCCAGACAAAACACTGGAACTCACAATACATTTTTAGGTCATAATGCAGGAAAAAATGGCCAATCATTCGCCTATAACACTGCTGTAGGTACTTTTGCTTTATTTAATGAAATAACTGGACAAGATAACGTAGCAATAGGTTATGCGGCTCTTCAAAATCAAGCATCAGCCTCAGCTAGTAACTCTAGAAACGTTGCTGTAGGTTCTCAAGCTGGTTTTAGTAACACAGACGGCCATTTTAATGTATTCCTAGGAACACTAGCTGGTAACACAAATACAACAGGTGATAACAGCATTGTAATTGGTTACAACGCAGAAAAAAGTTCTGCTACTACAAATAATGAAATAGTTATTGGTTCTGCAGGTGCAGGTCTTGGTGCTAATTCAACTGTAATCGGTAATACTGCTACAGTTAATGCAAAGATTTTTGGTCTTAGAACTCCTGTTACTGCTGTTACAGATGATACATCGTTAACAGCTAACGACTCAGGTGAAACTTTTGTATTTAACGATACATCTGCCACGTTTACTTTACCGGATTCAGGCAATGGTGATTTAACTGGAGTATATTTTCACTTTATAGTGTTAGACGATGCTGCTGGTACTAAAAGAATCCAATGCGCTGATTCTACAAACGAAGACTTAATTGGATCTGTGCTCACCGTAGATACAGACTCATCTGATGCTAATGCTTCTTTTGCATCCCAAGTTGCAGATGAGTTTCATCAAATAACATTTAATGGAACTACGACAGGTAGAGCCGGTAGTAAAGTAACAGTTACAAACATAGCTGCAGATAAATGGCATGTCGAAGGTACATTGCTATGTACTGGAGCTCCTGCTACACCATTTTCATAATTAAATTATGGCTTTTAAAATGAAAACTATACCAGAAGTGCTTGGCTTTAACGCTGAGCACTCTGAGCAAAGATCTATAGTTTTTGAAAAAAAGCTACCAAAAAATGTCTGGGGTATGATCGATATGAACGGTGTTATAGAAATTAATAAAGATCTTAGCGCTAGACAAAAAGCAAAAGCTGTAATGCATGAGCGATTACACTTACAACAAATACGTGACGGTGTTTTAAAGTTCGATAGAAACAACTACGAGTTCAAGCCCAAGCATAGCAATAAAATGATTAAAGTGCCTACTAAATCAATAGACACTAGAAGAAGAGATCTTCCTTGGGAAGTATCAGTAGAACAAAAAATAAAAGAAATATATAAACGTAAAAAATAAACAAAATGCCAGAAAAAAATGATATAACAGGAAGTGTAAAAGAGTCTTCTTATATGAAACCTAGATTAGTAGGCAAGCAAGAAAAAATAGACATGAATAAAGACGGAAAAATAACTAAAGAAGATTTTTCTATGTTAAGAGCTAAAATGGCTATGCCTAAAAAAGATAGTCCTATGAACTTTAAAGCAATGGACTATGAAATGGCTAAAGCTATGGATTACAATCAAGGCAAACCTATGATGTACGGTGATATGCCTAAAATGGATCACGGAGCTAAAATGTATAAGCCAAAAGCTTACCACAATAAAAAATAATTATGCCAGCTAAAAGACCTACTTGGAAAGACTCTAAGTATGCTGATGCAAAAGGTAAATTTAAAAGTTTATCACCTGGAGCATTAGCAACATGGCTTATTAAATCTAGACGTGGTAACAAGCGAGCTATTATTGGTAGCTTAAATCAACAAATTGTTTTTAATAGAAACAAAAAGCCTAGCTATGCACGTAAAATGATTACTACTAGAAACATAGTAAATAAAAGATTAGGTACTAAAAAGAAAAAATAATGAGTGTAGAAAAACGTAGAGCTAAGATTATTAAGAGAAGAAAAATATCTAAAATTGTAAGAGCTGTAAAAAACAAACAAGCGTTTGAGTTTAAAAGAAAAGATGATATTTATAAAATAATTTTACCTATTATAACTCAAGCTGGTAGAAATGGAGTTACTTCAACTGACTTAAGAGAAGCACTTATAGAGAAGCATTCTATTAATATAAGTATCGAAAGACTTGTTGAAATTTTAAGAAATCCTATTAAAAATGGTGAAATAAAGAAAAAAACAGATAAATTAGACAATTTACTTTTTGTTATTGGAAAGCCATCAAAAAAATAAATAATAAAAAATGAAAAAACCAGGTAAAACATATAGAGGTGTTTTAAAGGCTAGAATTAGTAAGTTATACGGCGGGGATGTAACTATAGCTAAAGCTAAAAAGCTTAAAGCTAGAAAAACAGCAACGTCTAGAGACAAGCAGCTAGCTAACTGGTTTATTAACATGCATAAAAATAAATAATATGAAAGTAAAAGCGCCAAAAGGTTTCCACTGGATGAAGTCTGGTAAAGGTATGCCTAAGTTAATGAAAAATCCCGCTGGCGGATATAAGCCACATAAAGGAGCAAGTTTATCTTTTAATTTTCCAACACAGAAAGTACATAAAAAGTAATGCCTGCTAAAAGAAAACCAGATCCTAAAAAAGGTACTGGTAAAAAACCAAAAGGTAGCGGCAGACGTTTATATACTGATGAAAATCCAAAAGACACAGTAAGTATTAAGTTTAAAACCCCTGCAGATGCTAGAGCTACTGTAGCTAAAGTGAAAAGAATTAGGAAACCATTTGCTAGAAAAATACAAATATTAACTGTATTAGAGCAGCGAGCTAAAGTTGCTGGTAAACCTCAACAAGCTGCAATAGCTAAAAGAGGTAAAGAAGCTATAAGAAAAAAACATAAAGCCAAAAAATAAACCCGGCACGGGAAGTGCAAACCAAATAATAACAATTAAACCAAAAACTATGACGTTTTATTATCAGACTCAATCGTGGAGTAGTCAACCACAAATATCCGATGAAACCAAACAATTATGGGAGCATGTATCTAATAAAGCCAGTTGGCGTATAGTGCAACTACCTAATGGATTTTATCAAACCGAGTACCAAGACCCTAATAAAGAGACTTGGATCGACGTTACTCGTCGAGAAACTATTGAAGGCGCTGAGCAAGCAATTGACAGTTCAGTTGAGCATTACACGAAAAAGCTTGACTATTTAAAAGGCCCAAAAGTAGTTAAAACATTTAAGTAGTATTTTTAATTTAATCTAATTTAATCTAATGCAAAACTCACAAGAAATAGTGAAGCATTTAAATTTTGGCAGCGATGCTCAAAATAAAGTGTTCACTGGTATTACTAAACTCACAAAAGCCGTTAGCTCTACACTTGGAGCTAGCGGTAAATGTGTTATTCTGGAAGACTTCATGGGAAGACCTATGATTACAAAAGACGGTGTTACTGTTGCTAACTCAGTAAACCTTCACGATCCAGTTGAAAACATAGGCGCTACACTTATAAAAGAAGCGGCTAGAAAAACAGTTAGCGAAGCAGGTGACGGTACAACAACAGCTACAGTTCTTGCTCAAGCTATATTAAAAGAAGCTAAAGACTATAAAGGATCTTTACGTGATATTAAAAATGATATTAATAAAGCATACGAAGAAACTATAAAGTATTTAGACAAAGTGTCTATACCTGTTGAAGGTAAAATGATAGATCAAGTAGCTGCAATATCTTCAAATAACGATAAAGAGCTTGGAGATATTATAGGTAAAGCATTTAAAAAAGTTGGTAAAAACGGTACGGTTTTTATGGATCCAGACGGTGCAGAAGAAACTAGCGTTGAAGTTGTATCTGGTTCTCAGATAAATCAAGGCTTTGCAAATCCTAACTTTGTTACAGATGTTACTAAACAAAATGTTACACTAGAAAAACCTCTAGTATTATTAGTATCATCACCTATAACTACTGTGAGAAAAATACAAACAGTATTAGAATACGCAGTAACAAATAACAGAAGTATACTTATAATAGGTGAACTAGAAAAACAACCTATGAGTGCTTTAGTTATGAATAAAATTAAAGGCAATATTAAAGCTAATGTAGTTGCGCCTCCAGGATTTAACTTCTGGAAAAAAGACTTTTTAGATGATATTGCTGCAGTAACGGGTGCTACTCATATAAATGAAGAGTACGGCGATGATGTAGATCTTATTACACCAGATATGCTCGGTGAATGCGAAAGAGCTATATCTGATAGTAAATCAACTGTACTTAAAGTATCTAGCATACCTGATGTTGCTAAAGAAAGAATTAAGACAATAGAAGATCAACTAAGTTCTAGCGCGCCAAGTTTAAAAACCGAAAAACTACAAGAACGTTTAGGCGTTTTATCAGGAAATGTAGCGGTTATAACTGTGGGCGCAAACTCTGATGTAGAGTTAAAAGAAAAGAAAGACAGAGTTGATGACGCAATACACGCTACTAAAGCAGCTATAAAACAAGGTATAGTTTCAGGTGGTGGTGTTGCTCTTTTAAATGCTGCACAAAAGTTAAATGGTAGTAATGAAGGTGAAAATATATTTATTAAAGCAATGAAATCACCATATCAAACTATACTTAACAATGCAGGTTTAGAAAACATACCTGAGCCTAGTAAAAAAGGCTGGGGCACAAATGTTGTTACTGGCAAATCAACAAACATGATTAAATGTGGTATTATAGATCCAGTGCTAGTAACTAAAACGGCTTTAAAAAATGCCGTGTCTGTGGCAACTACAATATTATCGACTGACTGTGTAATTAATAACATGAGAGAACAATGAAGGCGGTCGGATTATTTATAGTTGTAGAAGAAATAAAAGAAAAGCCTACTAAGACAAAAGGTGGTTTACTTTTAACAGATAAAATAAAAGAAGATATTAGATACCGCAAGGGTATTATTAAATCTGCTGGAAGTTTGGTCGAAGGTGTTAAAGATGGTGATAGTATATATTACGATAAACACGCGGGCTTTAACGTAGAAGTAGATGATAAAGTATTTTTAGTTATAAAACAGCATGACGTTGTTATAGTATTATGAGAAAGCTAGAAGCCAAAGACGTTAAAGATATTGGCTTGTTTAAACACTATCGTATAGTTAGAAAGTGGGCTTGTAAAAATAATAACTTAAATGATGCTGATCTAGAGCTTTTAATTTATTTTGATTGCATGGATCTTTTCACACGTCAAGACTTTTTAAACGGAACTTATACATATTCTTGGGATAAAAGAAGATGGCAGAGGCTAGTTAGAGAAGGTTGGATCGTTGTTTGGAGACATAAAAATAACACAACACAGAAATATAGCTTGTATAAAACCTCGGTCAAGTGCAAGCTTTTAATAAACAAAATATATAGAATATTACTAGGTCAAGAAGATTTGCCTACAAGTAAACAGCGTAATGTTATTATGCAAGGTAAAACATACACTGACAAAGTAATGAAAAAAGCAATAGAACTAATTAACAAAGATAAAACTAGATAAAAAAAAATTAAAATGGCATACGGAGATATAAATACCGCGGATCGCTCAAGAAACAGAACATACAGAGAAAAAAACGGTGTAGAAACTGTTAACAGAGCTGTATTATTAAAAGATTCAAGCACTAAAGGTAGTGCTGGAATAAACTTTTTAAATGACAACCTTAATTTAGAAAACAACGGTCTTGTTGACGCTTCTAATAGAGCCGGAGTATATGTAGGAACCCAAGGTGATCTATGTGTATTACTTTCTGGGCAAAGTCAACCTTTAGCTACAGGAACAGCAACAGCTACGGTTGCTAATTCTTTACAAGACAGCAGTAAAGTTTTTTCTATTACTATAAGCTCTACAGGAAATGGAAATGAAGTTAAAATACAAAAAAGAGATATAGTTGTCAACACTACAGACGGGACAGCTGCTTTTGTAAAATCAGTAAGTGGTGGAACAACTGGAATCACGCTTGATTTAGCAGATATTAATAATTCTGCTTCTAATATAATGGCAAGTGGTGAAACTTATGAAATATACAGAGCTGTAATGTTTCAAAATGTAGCAGCTGGATCTTTTCTACCAATACAAGTAGATAGAATATTTGCTTTAGGTACAACTGCAGATGATATAATTGCAATATATTAAGCGATGAGTTTAATAGGTAATAAAATATTTTTAACATACTGGCGAAACGTTCGTAATCTCGTAGAAGAAGTTTTTCAATTACTTGCAGATAACACTGAAATAAAAGCTGACAGCACTATATTTTCTGCTGACGATACAATAATGTAAAAAATTAAAACAAAAAATGGCTAAACAATCAATAAATATAGGCTCTTCCGCTAATGACGGCACCGGAACACCTTTGAGAGATGCGTTCGATATATGCAACGACAACTTTACAGAAATATATGCTGTCAACGGTGGCTCAGCTGCCTTTCCTACATTAGGTTCTGCAGGACAAATATTACAAGTAAACTCGGGTGGAAACGCATTAGAGTTTGCGGCTGCTTCAAGTGGTGCAACAGATTTAAATGGATTAAGTGATGTAAGTATAGATCTATCTAATGACTCCGCTTATTTTATTAATATACCAGCTGGACTTTCAGGAGATAGTAAAAATTTAGTTATTGGTGAAGGAGCTGCAAATGGTTTTGTAAACTCAAATACAAGTGTAGTTATAGGTTTTGATGCTTTAAAAACTAATACTAATCAACTTACGGGTAATGTAGTTGTTGGTACTGAAGCAATGGAAAATGTTACATCAGGTCAAGCAAAAAACTTAGTTGCTATTGGAGATAGAGCTGGTAAAGGCGTAGGAAATCCTTTTAATGCTGTTATAATAGGATCAGAAGCTGCAGCTAACAATGATAATGGATATGAAAGTGTTTATATTGGTAAAGAAGCTGGAAAATCTGCAAACTCTAATTATCAAGTTTTTATAGGCACAAAAGCTGGAGAAAATGCGAATGGAGCAACAAGAGCTGTAGCTGTTGGTTGGAATGCTGGTTTATCAGCTACGGGCGATGATTTTGTTGCAATAGGGTACCAAGCTGGTAGAAGCAATACATCAAATACTGGTATTATATCAGTAGGATATCATTCTGGTTATTCAAATACTTCTGGTTCAAATAATACAAATGTAGGTTATAGAGCTGGGTATAGCGCCACAACAAATTCTAATAGAACGTATTTAGGTTATGAAGCAGGAAATTTAAATACAGGAGCGGCAAATACAGGGGTAGGATATCAAGCCTGCAACGGGATAAGTAGTTTTGGAGTTGCAAAAGGTCAAGGATCTAACAACACAGGTGTTGGTTATCGAGCACTTCATGCAATGAATGGAATTGGGGCTTCTAGTAATACCGCTGTTGGAACAAACGCTTTATCAGGTGTTTTAACTGGCGCCAATAATACTGCTTTAGGTAAAGATTCGGGATCAACTATAAGTAGTGGTAGTAATTTAACTGTTTTAGGTTTTGATGCAGAGCCAAGTTCAAATTCTGCAACAAACGAAATAACATTAGGTAACTCAAGTGTAACCGCGTTAAGAATACCTGGTCTACAATCAGGCGCATCTAATGGCGATGTACTTACGTTTAATTCTGGAACTGGTAAAATAACACTAGCTGCTGCTTCAGGCGGCGGCGGGGGTGCATCTAGTTTAAATGGTCTTTCTGATTGTTTAGTTGATACAGCTAGTTTATACGTCGCAGAAGTACCGTCAGGCTTAAGTGGTAATCCACAGAATAACACTATATTAGGTATTGATGCTGGAACAGCTTTAACTACAGGAACAGATAATACTTTTATTGGTCATCAAGCTGGAGATTCTTATACAACTGGTATTGATTCTGTAATGATTGGTAATAAAGCTGGTCAAGCTACAAACGGAGCACAAAATGTTTTTATTGGAAATCAAGCAGCAGAAAATTCTACAGGTTCTATGCATGTTGCAATTGGTCATAGAGCATCTTCAAGTGGCGGATCTTTAGGAGTTGTTATTGGTCGTGAAGCTGGATTAAGCAATACTGGGGATCAGGGTGTAATAATTGGCTCAAACGCAGCAAGACAAGGTAATTCAGCTCATAATCATATTTCTATAGGTCGTGAAGCTGGATATTCAAATACTTCTGGAGGTGAAAACACAAATATAGGTTATAAAGCTGGATATTCAAATACGACTTCTTCAAACAGAACTGCAGTCGGATATGGTTCTTTAGAATTTAACACAGGTAGTCAAAACACTGCGTTTGGTCAATACACTTTAAGAGGAACATCAGGAGCTTCAAGCGGCCAATTTAATACTGCTGTTGGTTATACCGCTGGTGAAGATATAACTACAGGACAAACAAATAGTTTATTTGGATGGGGAGCTGGTAAAGATATAACAACAGGTAGTAATAATACTGTATTAGGTTATTTTGCTCAACCATCATCTAATACTGTTTCTAATGAAATTACTTTAGGTAACTCAAGTGTAACATCATTAAGAATACCAGGTTTAGACATAGCGTCTGCTTCTACCCTTAGACTACATTTAAAAAATCATACAACTAACACAAGCACGTCTACTATACTAAAAATAGAAAGAGGCAATGGAAGTAGCCCAGATAAAGTAATTGGATTTTTTACTACAACTGCTGAAAGAGGCTCTATAACAGTTAATGATTTTGGTACTGCATATAACACTTCTTCAGATTATAGATTAAAAGAAAATGTAGCAAATATTACTAATGGAATTACTAGAGTAAAACAACTTAATCCTAAAAGATTTAACTTTATAGGTAGCAATCAAGTTGTTGATGGTTTTTTAGCTCACGAAGCTCAATCTGTAGTTCCAGAAGCTGTAATTGGCGAAAAAGACGCTGTGGACTCAGACAACAACGCTATTTACCAAGGTATTGATCAAGCAAAAATAGTTCCTTTGTTAACAGCGGCGTTGCAAGAAGCAATAACAAAAATAGAACAGTTAGAAACTAGAATACAAACTTTAGAAAATAATTAAAATGTATAAAAACACAATTACATCAGAAAACACACCAGATAGTCATAAAGCAATTATAATAGGCCAAGTAGACGGTCAATTAGCAGAAGCTGCAGATTCAGAAACTTCAGCAGAGCAATTGCAAATAATTAAAGATCACTTTAAGTGGTTACTATCAAACGATTTTTATAAAGCCGAATGTAGTGCTGAACAAGTAAGTGGCATGGAGTCATATTTACCAGCTGATTACAAAAATGACTACGAAGATCTTCCATCATAATGTCTAAACTTAATAAAAAATCTATGGCTTGTAATAAGCCTAGAAGAACTCCTAAACACCGAACTAAGTCTCACGTAGTTAAAGCTTGTTCTGGTGGAACAGAGAAAATTATAAGGTTTGGTCAGCAAGGTGTTACAACAGCCGGCAAGCCTAAAAAAGGTGAGTCAGCTAAACAAAAAGCAAGACGTAAAAGCTTTAAAGCTAGACACAGAAAAAACATAGCAAAAGGTAAATTAAGCGCAGCTTACTGGGCTAATAAAGTTAAGTGGTAATGAGCAAAGACAAAAAGAAGTTTAAAGATACAACCGTAGGTAAGCTATTGTTAGGGGCGGCTGGTGTAATAAATCCAGCTCTTGGTAATGTCTTGCAAGGCGTTATGTCGCCTAAAGAGGCTATAGCTGAAATAACTAAATCAGATGTGTCTAACGAAGATAAAATTAAATTACAACAGCTAATATACGAACAACAAAATAAAGAAATAGAGGCAATAACAACTCGTTGGCAAGCAGACAGTATGTCTGACTCGTGGCTTTCTAAAAACGTGCGCCCACTAGTTTTAGTGTGGTGTATATGTATATTTTCTTTAGCTGGAATATTAGACAGCGTTGAGTCTATACCTTTTAACATAGGTGTAACATGGAACGACACTTTCGAGAAGGTTATGATGGCGGTCGTGTTAGCCTATTTCGGCGGACGCACGACAGAAAAAGCTACAAATGTTTTTAAAAGTAAATAAAGCATATTATAAGTGATTAGTATATAGTAAATTAAATAATAATTAAATCAAATAAAAATGAGTAAAAAAATAGAAGAAAAAGAGTTAGAGCAGTTAAAAGCTCAAGAGTCTGTTAAGTTAAGATTAATATCTGACATAGGCGCTGTAGAAGCTCAAAAGCACGAACTGCTTCATGCGTTTGCAGAGGTTGTAGGTAAGTCAAAAGAGTTAAACAATACTCTTGAAGAAAAATACGGTAAAATAACTGTAAACCTTGAAGACGGATCTTACGAAGAAATAGTAGAAGAAGAAGTTGAAGAAGATGGCGAAGCTAATTAGAAAAATAAGTATAGGCGCAGATTATAAAAATGAAGCAATGCACTACTCCGTAGGTCAACAAGTCTACGGAGGTCATTGTATTTGTGATATATTGCACGATCAAAAAGACGGATCTTATAATATATATATAGAAAAAAACAATGAAATAATACCTTGGAAGAAATTTAACTCTAACATGGCTGTTTCAATTGAGTATAATCTAGAGTATTAATGAAAAGCTTATATAACTTTATTATAGAACCTGAAAATAGCAGGTATAATAATGAAGTAAATATTAACGGTAAAAAGCTTATTGTTAACACAACTATGGACGATCACAAGTTTGTTAATAGAGTTGGTATAGTAAAATCAATACCTTTGGTTGGTAAAACAAATATAAAAGTTGGTGACAAAGTAATAGTGCATCATAATGTTTTTAGAAGGTTTTATGATATAAAAGGTAGAGAAAAAAACAGTAGTTCATATTTTAAAGAAGATATGTATTTTTGTTATTACGATCAAATATTTTTATACAAGCAAAATAACGAGTGGAAAGCTCCTTTAAACTACTGCTTTGTAAAACCTATACTTAATAATAAAAAAGACATTATAACGACTGAAAAAGAAAGAAAACATATTGGAGTATTAAAATATGGTAATAAGTCGTTAGAGGCGTTAGGAATAAACGAAGGAGACTTAATAGGTTTTAACCTTAATAGCGAATATGAGTTTGTTATAGATAATAACAGACTATATCGTATGCAGTCTAAAGACATTACAATTAAATATGAATACAAAGGAGACGAAGTTGAATATAATCCAAGCTGGGCAAAAGGCTGTGGAAGAACTTATTAAGGTTGCAAAAGAACCTATAGTTGATTCAGATGATGATATATCTGCTGATCGTTTAAAAAACGCAGCGGCAACAAAAAAGCTAGCTATATTCGATGCCTTTGAAATACTTTCTCGTATACAAGAAGAAGAAAATATGTTAAATGATAAACCTAAAGAAGTTAAAGAACAAAGAGCTTTTAAGGGTTTTGCTGAAGGTAGATCAAAATGAGTTACGAACAAACTCTAGTAAAGACACTAAAAGACTACATAAAGCCTAAAACATTAAATAAAAACAACAGGTATAAAAAATGGGATTATGGTTATAATGACGAGTACGATATGGTTGTTATATCTAAATCAGGTAAAATAGATCAAGTAATTGAAATACAAAACCTTAAAATAGCTTTACCTAAACCTGTTGATATAAAAAAATTTAATTCAAATACTTGGGAATATACAGAATACCCTAAAGTATTAAAAAGAATAAAGTCTGTTTTTGATTGGGAACAATATCCTGTAGAATTTAAAGAAGAGTGGTATGATTACATTGATAATGAGTTTACTAGAAGGGAAGAAGGTTTCTGGTTTTATAACAAAAACGTTCCTACTTATGTTACTGGTACTCATTACATGTACTTGCAGTGGAGTAAAATTGATGTCGGTCAACCAGACTTCCGTGAATCAAATAGATTATTTTACATATTCTGGGAGGCTTGTAAGGCCGATTATAGATCCTATGGAATGTGTTATCTTAAGAACAGACGTTCTGGGTTTTCCTTTATGGCGTCCGGGGAGTGCGTTAATATGGCAACAATATCAAGCGACTCTAGGTTTGGGATATTATCAAAGTCTGGTCCTGATGCCAAGAAGATGTTTACCGACAAGGTTGTACCGATATCGGTTAATTACCCCTTCTTTTTCAAACCGATTCAGGACGGAATGGACCGCCCAAAGACAGAGCTTGCGTACAGAGTACCAGCGAGTAAGTTTACCCGCAAGAAGCTTGAGACCAACGAGAAATTACAAGAGCTCGACGGTCTCGACACCACGATCGACTGGAAAAATACCGGTGACAACTCGTACGACGGTGAGAAACTTAAGCTACTCGTCCACGACGAAAGTGGTAAGTGGGAAAAGCCGAACAACATCCTCAACAACTGGAGGGTTACGAAAACAACGTTAAGATTAGGTAGTAAAATTATAGGCAAATGCATGATGGGTTCAACAAGCAACTCATTAGATAAAGGCGGTGATAACTTTAAAAAACTTTACTATGACTCAGACGTTACAAAGAGAAATCGCAATGGACAGACTGCTTCAGGATTATATTCTTTGTTCATACCTATGGAATGGAACTACGAGGGATATATTGATATGTATGGAGCACCTGTCTTCGAAACTCCGGACAAACCGGTACTCGATGCAGTTGGGGATAAAATAAGACAAGGCGTAATTGACTATTGGCAAAACGAAGTAGAAGGTTTAAAAAACGATCAAGACAGTTTAAATGAGTTTTACAGACAGTTTCCAAGAACTGAAAGCCATGCTTTTAGAGACGAAGCAAAGCAATCGCTTTTTAACTTAACAAAAATATATGAGCAAATAGATTATAACGATGAATTAGCTAATTCTAGTATTATATCTAAAGGCTCGTTTCAGTGGAAAAACGGTGTAAAAGATACTACAGTAGAGTTTATGCCAAATAAAAATGGTAGATTTAAAATATCTTGGGTACCAATATTTGAAATGCAAAACCGTATGCGTTTAAAAAACGGTGTTAAATATCCTGCTAATGATCACATAGGAGCATTTGGTTGTGATAGTTATGACATATCAGGTACTGTAGATGGTGTAGGTTCAAACGGTGCATTACATGGACTTACTAAGTTTTCAATGGAAGAAGCACCTTCTAATCAGTTTTTTTTAGAATATGTTGCTAGACCACAAACTGCTGAAATATTTTTTGAAGATGTGCTTATGGCTTGTGTATTTTATGGCATGCCAATATTAGCAGAAAATAATAAACCTAGACTTTTATATCATTTTAAAAGAAGAGGTTATAGAGGTTATTCGATGAATAGACCAGACAAGATTTATAATAAATTGTCTGTAACTGAAAAAGAAATAGGTGGAATACCTAATTCATCTGTAGATATGAAACAGTCTCATGCTGCAGCTATAGAGTCTTATATAGAAAAACATGTAGGGCAAAATGAACAAGGCTACGGCAATATGTATTTTAGTAGAACACTAGAAGACTGGGCTAAGTTTGATATAAATAATAGAACAAAATTTGATGCTTCAATAAGTTCTGGGCTTGCTATAATGGCTTGTAATAAAAATCTTTACGCGCCAACACAAGAAAGACAGGTTGTAAATATAAATCTTGGAATAAAAAGATACGACAACAAAGGATCAAGATCAAAAATAATTTAAATAAATGGTTAACAAAGCTATAAAAAGTTCTTTTCCCAGCCAAGCGGTTAGTGATTTAGAGAAAATGACATCTGAGTATGGCGCTAAAGTTGGTAGAGCTATTGAGCATGAGTGGTTTAATAATAAAACCGATTATAACGACAAAAACGGATCTGGTAGATATGGTTCGTCTAGAAGAGCTTTTAACTCTCTAAGACTTTATGCTAGAGGTGAGCAATCAGTTAGAAAATATAAAGATGAGTTGTCTATTAATGGTGATTTGTCTTATTTAAATTTAGACTGGAAGCCTGTACCTATTATACCTAAGTTTGTAGACATAGTTGTTAACGGTATGGCAGATAGATCTTATGATATAAAAGCATACTCACAAGACCCAGCTTCTATAAAAGAACGTACTGATTACGTTACTAAAATAGCTGAAGACATGCAGTCTAAGCCTTTTAATGATGCTGCTGCTAGCCAATTAGGTGTAGATATATATCAAACAGATCAATCAAAGTTACCTGAATCTACACAAGAGCTTGAGCTTCACATGCAGCTAGATTACAAACAGTCTATTGAAATAGCAGAAGAGGAAGCTATTAATAGTGTTTTTGATAAAAACAAATATGAATATGTATCTAAAAGAATAAACAATGATTTAGTTGTTTTAGGTATTGGTGCTGCTAAAAGCTCTTTTAATAAGGCTGAAGGTATTAAAGTAGAATATGTAGATCCAGCTGATCTTGTATACTCTAATACAGATTCACCTTATTTTGATGATATTTATTATGTAGGTGAGATAAAAGAAATATATTTAAATGAGCTTAAAAAAGAGTTTCCTGAGCTAACAGACGATCAGTTAAAAGAATACGGTGGTTATAAAGGCTATAATAATATAGCTTATAAACATAATTCAAAAGCTGAAGAGGAAAACAGTGTATCTGTATTATACTTTGAATATAAGACATACGCTAATCAAGTTCATAAAATAAAAACTACAGCCACTGGCGGTAAAAAAGCTATTGAAAAAAACGATACTTTTAATCCTCCACAAGCAGAAGATTTTGAAAAAGTAGATAGAGCTATTGAGGTTATATACGAAGGTGTTAAAGTAATTGGTAGTAAAGATGTTTTAAAGTGGGAGCTAAAGAAAAATATGATGCGACCAAAAGCAGATACTACTAAAGCTCAAATGAGTTACGCTATATGCGCGCCGCGTATGTATGAAGGTCGTATTGAAAGCTTAGTTAGTCGTATGACTAGCTTTGCTGATATGATACAAATAACGCATTTAAAGCTACAGCAAGTGTTATCACGCATGGTGCCAGATGGTGTTTACTTAGACGCTGACGGTTTAGCTGAGGTTGACCTTGGTAATGGAACAAACTATAATCCACAAGAAGCTTTAAATATGTATTTCCAAACAGGTAGTGTTATTGGTAGATCAATGACGCAAGATGGTGATATGAATAGAGGTTCACTGCCTATAAGAGAAATAAATACAAATGGCGGTAACAATAAAATAGCCTCTTTAATAAACACGTATAACTATTACTTACAAATGATGCGTGATGTTACTGGCTTAAATGAAGCTAGAGATGGTAGTATGCCAGATAAAAACGCATTAGTAGGTATACAAAAAATTGCTGCTGCTAATTCTAACACAGCAACAAGACACATATTGCAATCAAGCTTGTATATAACCCTAACAATGGCAGAGTGTATTGCGATGCGTGTTTCTGATGTAATAGAATATTCACCAACTAAAGAGTCGTTTATTAAGACTTTAGGTAAGTTTAATGTTTCTACTTTAGAAGAAATGGCTAACTTACATTTACATGATTTTGGTATATTTATAGAATTAGCACCTGATGAGGAAGAAAAAGCAATGCTTGAAAATAATATACAGCTTGCTTTAAAATCTAATCAAATAAATCTTGAAGACGCTATTGATATTAGAGAAGTTAGAAATTTAAAGCTAGCTAATCAATTACTTAAAATAAGACGTAAGAAAAAACAAGAGCTAGACCAACAACAGGCTCAAGCGAATATACAAGCGCAGAGTCAAGCTAACGCACAAGCAGCTCAAGCATCAGCCGCAGCTGATATGCAAAAGCAACAAGCTCTTACAGAATCAAAAGCTCAGTTAGAGCAAATGAAGTCACAGCTTGAAATAGCCAAAATGGAAAGAGAAGCTGCAATTAAAAAAGAGTTAATGCAGTATGAGTTTGAAATTAATAAACAGCTGCAGCAAGGGCAAATAGCTATTGCTAAAGAAAAAGACAAGTTTAAAGAAGATCGCAAAGACGAAAGAACTAAAATACAAGCTTCACAGCAAAGTGAGCTTATAAATCAAAGAAAAACAAACGCGCCGCCTAAAAACTTTGAGTCCGCAGGTATGGACACATTAGGTGGGTTTGGACTTGAACAGTTTGAGCCGCGTTGAAAATAAACAAACAATTATATAATATTTTATCATGTCAGAACAAACACAACCGATCGAAGAGATCAAAGATGAAGTTGTAGATCAAGTTGAAGCTACAACTGAAGAGCCTAAAAAAGAAGAAGTTACCTATAAAGAAAAAACAAAAGACGGTACAATAAAACTTGATTTAGGTAAATTTAAAAAATTTCAAGAACAACAAAACGCTGAAACAAATGTTGAAAAAGAAGTGCCAGTGCAAGCACAAGAAGAGCCGAAAGACTCAGACAATAAAGAACAGGTTAAACAGCAAGTTGAGGAGCAGGTTATACAAGAGATAACAGAAGAAGAAACTGTTACAGAAAAACCTGTTGTAGAGCAACCTGTTGTAGAAGAAACAAAACTAGTACAAGAACAAAAAAAATTACCAGAAAATATTGAAAGTTTGGTAAAGTTTATGGAAGATACTGGCGGTAGTATAGAAGACTATGCAAGATTAAACGCAGACTATACTAACGTAGACAATAATACATTATTAAAAGAATATTACAAGTCAACTAAATCTCATCTTGATAATGAAGAGATTAACTTTTTAATTGAAGACAGTTTTTCATATGATGAAGAACTAGACGAACAAAGAGATATTAGAAAGAAAAAGTTGGCGTTGAAAGAAGAAGTTGCGAAAGCTAAAAAGTTTCTTACCGGTTTAAAAGACGAATACTACAAGGAGGTCAAGTTGAGTTCTAAGTTGTCTAAAGACCAGCAAGATGCTATTAACTTTTATAACGAATACAACCAAAAACAAACCACTGCCAATGAAATCCAACAAAAGCAGTATAAGCAATTTGAGCAAACTACCAATAATGTTTTTAACGAAAACTTCAAAGGTTTTGATTTTAGAGTCGGAGACAAAAAATATAGGTACAATGTAAAAGATGCCGCTGCTGTTAAGGATTACCAGAGTGACATATCTAATTTCGTTAAGGAGTTCTTAGACGAAAATAATATGATGAAAGACGCTGCTGGTTATCATAAAGCTTTATATGCTGGTAAAAATATTGATAAAATTGTATCGCATTTTTATGAGCAAGGTAAGGCTGACGCAATAAAAGAAACCGCTGTAAAGTCAAAAAATATTGACATGGGTGCTAGAACTGTAAAACCAGTTGTAGACACTAGCGGTATGAAAATTAAAGTGTTAGGTGGTGAGAATAGTTCTAGGTTAAAATTTAAAATTAGAAAAAAATAAAAACTTAAAAATTTAAAAAAATGGGATTTAACACATCTTTAGGATTAGGTGGATCATTTTCACTTACTCCACACCCAACAGCAGATGTTTTGTCTACAAACTATATTAGCTTTGTTGACGGAAGTGCTGATTGGTCACAACAATATCTACCTGAGTTGTACGAGCAAGAAGTAGAGCGCTACGGAAACCGTACTATCAGTGGATTTTTACAAATGGTAGGCGCTGAAATGCCTATGAGTTCTGATCAAGTTGTTTGGTCTGAGCAAAACAGATTACACATTGCATATAAAAGTGCAGGTGCTGTAGATAGTGCTACGAGTGTGCAAGTTGCTGATACAGCAGCTAGTACTATTTCTCTTGGTACTGGATTAAATAACGCGTTAAGAGTTGGTGATACAGTTCTTATTACAGACGCTGCTACTGGACTTAAAACAGTAAAATGTTACGTGTCTACTACAGCTGCTACTGCTACGCAAACTGCTGGTCAAGGTGGAAACAACACAGATGCTACGTGTCTGCCTTATTCTGCTGCACACTTAACTAATGCTGGTTTTGCAACTGATGAGCAAATTAATATATTTGTTTACGGTAAAGAATTTGCAAAAGGCACAGCTAGTCAATCAGGTGAAATCAAGCCACAGTTCCAACAGTATAACAACAAGCCAATAATTATTAAAGATCACTTTAAAATTAATGGTTCTGATACTGCTAGAATCGGATGGGTTGAGACTACTGACGAAGCTGGACAAGTAGGATATTCTTGGTATTTAAAGTCTGCTGGAGAAACTAGACTACGTTTTATGGATTATTTAGAAACTTCATTAATTGAAGCTGAAAAAGGAGTTAGCTCTTCTAATATCCATGATGCAGCAGGTGGTTTAGGAGTAACTCAGCCAGGTGATGTAGGTACAGAAGGTTTATTCTCTGCTATTTCAACTAGAGGTAACGTATTTGAAGATTTAGCTTCTCTTGGAGATTTTGACTTATTGTTAAAAAATCTTGACAAGCAAGGTGCTATCGAAGAAAATATGTTATACTTAAACAGATCAATGGCCCTTACTTTTGACGACATGGTAGCTGGTATCAATGCTAACTATCAAGGTGGTGCTTCTTTTGGAGTATTTGACAACGACGCTGACATGGCATTAAACTTTGGTTTTTCTGCTTTCAGAAGAGGATCTTACGATTTCTACAAGTCTGATTGGAAATACTTAAACGATGCTGCTGCTCGTGGAGGATTTGGAGACATCTCAGGAGTATTAATTCCTGCTGGAACTTCAACTGTATACGATCAGTCACTAGGTAAAAACATGACACGTCCTTTCTTACACGTACGTTACAGATCTTCAGAAACTGATGACCGAAGAATGAAATCTTGGGTAACTGGTTCTGTAGGACAAGCTAGCTATGTAGGAGATGACTTCATGGAAGTACACTATTTGTCTGAAAGATGTTTAATAGTTCAAGGGGCTAATAACTTTGTGTTATTAAAAGAATCATAATATTAACCCTTAAAAACTAAAAAACATGGACAAATTTTTATATTTCTCAACTGGAGATGGTGCTGACGCAACAACTGAAGCTGCTGTTTATCCTTTGAGTAGAATGGTTGGAGTAGATCCAATATCTGCGACAACAACTGAGATGAAATTTTTATCTGCAGATCCAAAGCTAGGTGGAACAACGGCTGTTTATTACGACGTAATTACATTTACACATACTTCTGCGGCTAACTTAAAAGTAATTAAAGATATTTTTAAAGCAATAGGAAAAGAAACTTTCAAAGATAGTACACCTTTGGTTGTTATTTGTGATAAAGATAATTCTGAATTTGCATCTCCTGACATTAGTGATTGCACTATTGAGCTTGGTCAAGCAAGTTAATAAATAAACCACTTTAAACCTACGGGCGTCTTTACGGCGCCCTTAGGTTTATTTTAAAAAAACACAAATGGAAAAGTATTTATATTTTAGAAAAGCTACCGATGTTGCGAACGATGACGACGACGCAGATTCAGTTTGTTTTCCGATTTCTAGTCTTCTTAGTATTAAACCAAAAAACGCAAATGATTTAGCGTTGTTTTTTATACCTGCAGTTAGAATTTCTGGAGGTGTAGATAATGGCGAAGATTTTACAAACGCCGACAGTGTTACTTTGACTCTTGTAACGGCAAACACGCATAAAGAAGCTATGAAAGGTTTAATAGAGGGTTTTAATAGAGCTTCAAGCTTTGTAGGCGAATCATCAGATAATGATTTTATAGTTGTTGGTGATAATGCAAAAAACATTTTTATTGCACCTGAGATTGCTTCTGTGGCTACAATAAATGTCGCAGATCCGTTCGTTTAAAATTACAACAAACCTTAAACTTATGGGCGTATTAAAGCGCCCTTAGGTTTATTTTTACAAACTATTTAATTATATTATATCATGGAAACAAAAACAAAAAAACAACCTAAACAGGTTGAAGTAAAAAATATTCCAAGCTGGGAAATAAAAGACAGGCAATATTATTTAACAGGCAATGGTAATCCACTTAGCTATGTTTTAACCTCAAAGTCAACACCTAGAAAACCATTACTTTGGTTTGATGAAGAAAAAGGTTATAACAGAGAGTTAAGATATGCTAGTAATCAAAGATCTTGTTTTATAGACGAACAAGACAGTAATGTAATATTAGATCATATTATATTTGAAGAAGGTGTATTACACGTGTCTAAAAAAAATCAAGCATTACAAAAAATGCTATCATTATATCACCCTAAAAAAGGTTATATATATGAAGAAAAAGACGAAGTAGCAGAAGCTAAAGATGATTTAGTAAGTATAGAGGTTGAAATGGAAGCTTTAAATACTGCTATGTCAATTGAAGTTGATCAAGCAGAAGCTATACTAAGAGTTGAATTAGGATCTTCTGTAGACTCAATGAGTTCAGCAGAACTTAAAAGAGACTTATATATGTTTGCTAGAAATAATCCTATATTATTTTTAGAACTAGTTAACGATGATAATGTACAGTTGAGAAATTTAGCTATTAAAGCTTCAGGCTTAAACATTATTAAGTTATCACAAGACCAAAGAACTTTTGCATGGGGTTCAAACGGTAAGAAATTAATGACCGTGCCTTTTGATGAAAATCCATATTCTGCATTTGCTGCTTTCTTAAAAACAGATGAAGGTGTAGAAGTTTTCAAATCAATAGAAAAAAAGCTAAAATAGCGTAACTATTATAAGTGGTATAGCCATCTATAATGTTGGCTATACTACTATAATAAAAATAAAAATATGGCAATTGACGTAAATAAAGTATATACTACAGTATTATCTATACTAAACAAAAAAGGTAGCGGCTATATGACGCCAGATAATTTTAACAAAATTGCTGCTATATCTCAAATAGAGCTTTTAGATAGAGCTTTTTATGAATATAATCAAGCTGTAACTAAACAAACAAATGGTAGAGCTGCACAAGGAGCTGGTGATATACCTAGAAAAATAAAAGACAAGCTTGATCCATTTTGTGATTTAACAACTTTAACAATAGATTCTACAAATAGTTACTTTGAACCACCTGGATATAACACTCAAATATTAGACCTAGATGGAAATCCTATTGGAACACAAGCTTTAAATAATATATATGCAACTTTAAGTTTAAAAATAAACGGAACGTTTACAGATATAGAACGCGTAGACAAATCTAAAATACCGTTTTTATTTTCTTCAAAATTAACAGCACCCTCGACAACTTTTCCAATGTATTATTATTCTGCAGAATTATTATATGTTTTTCCAAGCACTATAAACAAAGTAGACTTATATTATATAGCTAGACCTAGAGATCCGCTATGGGCTTCAAGTATTGATACATCAAGTTTTGGTACTCCTGTTTATACTTATGATGCTATTAGTAGTAGTAATTTTAGATTACACTCTTCAGAGTTTCCAGACCTTGTAATGTCTATATTAAAGCATTTTGGGGTTACAATAAAAGATCCACTTGTTATTCAAGCGGCTCAACAAGAAGAACAACAAACAACACAATTAGAACAATAATATGGGATTAATAGGAACAGTTACAGAAGAAAATTACTACAATGGATCTCAAACTTTTATTGGAGACGGAACAGCTTTTTCTTTTACATTAACATTTGAAACACTACCTACTACTAATCAAGTAAGGGTTTTTTTAAATAATACAGAAACTTTTGAATTTACTATATCTGGAGCTACAATTACTTTTTCAGGATCTGCAAAGCAGCTTCTTGAAACAAACGAAAATGTTGTTGTTAAAGTTGAGTTATTAGATAGTACTTTTGGTAGTTATCAATATACATCGATAAAAGATATTGTTGATAATTTTATGATAGCTTATGTAGGTGACGGTAAATTAATAGGTCATGTAGCAAAATCTGACGTTATATTTCATGCTAAACGTGGTTTACAAGAATTTAGCTATGACGTGCTTAAAACAGTTAAGTCACAAGAAGTTGAGCTAGGAGCGTCATTATCTATACCTATGCCGCAAGACTATATTAACTATGTAAAACTTTGTTACATAGATAGCTCAGGCATAAGTAGAATTATATATCCAACTAGACTTACAACAAACCCAACAGAGCCAATGCTACAAGATAATAATTATAATTATGTTTTTGATGCTGATGGTAATGCTGTTGAAGGTAGTTCAATAACAGAACAAAGATATAGCAATTTTGACACTACAAGAGTTTCAGGTAATTTATCTTCTGAAGATAGTTTATACTTAACTACAAATGATTACATTAGAAGTGATTACGGGCAAAGATATGGAGCTACACCAGAAACTACGCAAGTAAATGGGTTTTTTACAATAAACGAAAGAACAAGTAGTTTTAATTTTAGTAGTGATTTATCTGGTAAAATTATTGTATTAGAATATATTTCAGATGGCTTAGGTACAGACGCTGAGATGAAAGTAAATAAACTTGCAGAAGAAGCTTTATACAAGCACATTGCATATAACGTTCTAGCGGTTAAAAGAAATATATCTGAGTATATAGTTCAAAGATATAAAAAAGAACGAAGAGCAGCGCTTAGAAACGCTAAGATCAGGTTATCTAACTTAAAATCTGCAGAGCTTGCTCAAGTAATGCGAAATAAATCGAAACGAATTAAACACTAATAAATGGCTGAAGATAAAAAGACGTTTCTCCAAGGTAAAATGAACAAAGATATTGATGCTAGGCTTTTACCAAACGGAGAATATCGTAGTGCTCAAAATATACAAATCACGACTTCAGACGAAAAAGACGTAGGAGCTATTACAAACTTGAAAGGTAATACTAAGATTATTAATGGAAGTTCTACTTTTATAAGTGATTTTTTTGTTAATGATTTAAGTTATTTTAGTGGTTTAGAAACAATAGGCTGTTTTTTTGATGAAAAAAATAATAGAATATTTTACTTTGTTACAAACTATACGTGCATAAATGTACATAGACAAGGTTTAGTAGGTGACAGTGATGGTCCTACAATGGCGGCTGATTCTGGATTAGACGATTTGCACTGTGCAATATATGTGCACTCTGGAGCAGGCACTCCTAGCTCTTCTATCGTAAAGCTTGTAGATGGTTTATTTTTAAATTTTAGCAAAAATAAACTTATAACAGGAGTAAACTTATTAGATAATTTATTATTTTTTACAGACAACTTAAATCAACCTAGAAAAATAAACATAGAAAAAGCTCTTCAAGATTCTAATTTTTATAATTCTGAAGATAAAATAAGTGTAGCTAAGTTTGCGCCTTTTATGCCGCCTTTGCTTCTTAACTACGATACAACTACATTTAACAGCAACACGCCTAGTGTTACTGAACCAACGGCTTCAATGCAAGACTCTTCTCAAAATACTTTTTCTGAAGATTATTTAAGAGAAAAGTTTGTTAGATTTTCTTATAGGTTTAAATACAATGACGGAGAGTACTCTACAATAGCGCCGTTTACTCAAATATGTTTTATACCAAAAACTACAAGTTATAGCATAACAAATGCTCAAAAAATATTTAAAACAGGTTCTGTTTATTATCAAGACGATAATGGTGACGGAGACGGAATGGTTAATAGTGTTACTGCTGTTAATTTAAATATTATACTTCCTTCGCACACACCTAAAAAAGATTTTGAAATATCTACAGTTGAAATATTATACAAAGAATCTGATAATAATTTAGTTAGATCTGTTGAAGAAATAATTATAGAAGACTCAAATATAACAGACGGTGTTTTACAATATTTATATAAATCAACATTACCTTATAAAACTCTACCAAAAGGTCAATTAGTAAGAGTGTATGACAATGTGCCATTAGCTGCGTTAGCTCAAGAAGTTGTTGGTAATAGAATAGTTTATGGTAACTTTGTTCAAGACAGGGCTTTGCCAGCTAAAAGAAATAAAGTTGCTGGTTTAGATTTTAGCGTTGGATTAAGTGCTAAATATGATACTACAAATGATTTAGGTAATGCTGATTTCAATAATTATTATTTACATAAAGAATATCCATTTCATTCTGTTAAACAAAGAAGAAGTTATGAAATTGGCGTTGTATTGTCTGATAAGTTTGGAAGACAGTCGCCTGTTTTAACTTCTAACACAAGTTCTAGCTCTGTAGAAGTACAAGCGAAACCAGCTAATTTTCATAGTAGCTCTTGGTCTTCTACTGAGAATTTTATACACGACGCGTCTCCTGGTAACCAAGATTATTGTGGTGACGCTTTAACTATAACTTTTAATAGCGAAATACCAAACGCATATTCTAAAAGAACTTTAATACCAATTAATCAAGGGGCTACTTCAGTGTATCAGTTTCAGCTATTTAAAGCTAATTTTGGAACTGAAGTGTTATTGACTGATGGTAGTCCACAAAGCACGGCTACAGGCGTAATGATTAATAACTTGTATTTTTATGATGAGTTTTCGTCAGCACAGGGCGTTGTTGGTGATTATTTTTATACTAGTTCTACATTAATTGAAACTTCTATAGTTACAGGATATAGCGCTTTATACTTAAATACTGGATCTATTGATTTAACTAGTAATTCTTATGTTATTAATAAATTTAATTTGAATCCAGACACTGGAGAAATACTAAGTCACGAGTATGTATCTCAAAGTTTTGGATTTATTGATAACGTTGTTTTGATAAATCAACCTGTTTTAGTAGCTAATCAAGGTGAAGAGTTTTTTATTGGAGGCACTCAGGATGTAACACCTGATCAAACAGTTTTTAATCACCCTCAATTAGGTGAAGTATTTAAGTTAACTATAACAAACTTCACGCAAACAGATTTATTTTCTGTAGGTGATTATTTAAAAGGTCAAACAAAAGACTTTGTTGAAATATTAGGAATATTAATTGAAAATGGAAATATTGTTTTATTTTGTGAAGACAAGCCAAGTTTAGAATATTCAAACTCTGGAGTAGATAATTATAATTTTAATAAATACAAAATAGTACCGCACGGATGGTACTCTTATAGAGTTGTGGTAAAACAATTAGAACAAGACTACCATAACGTTTATGTGCCTAGTGTTATAACTATAGATAAAGATGACGAAAGTCACAAAAGTTACATCCCTATTGTTGCTGATAATATAAACAAAATTACAAGAGATATTGAGTTTTCTAATATACAAGAAACTGGATTAAGCACAAGTAAGGCTCAAATATATCCTAAAATACTTCCTTTAACTTCTGCTACTACAATAAGCGGAGTTTCAGTAAGCTCATCAAGATCTATACAGAGTGATAAAGATTTAATAGATGTAATTAGCATTGGTACAGCTAAAGAACAAGATTTAAAAGACAAAAACAACAATGTTTTATCTTTTATATACGAAACAAATAAAAACCCTTTAATTGCTCAAATACCATACGGTAACAGTTCTTTAAATATAGGTGAAGATATTACTTCTGGTTTTGCAGGTATAGAGTTTGATTTTGCTGGTGCAGGTACATTAAGTCAAAACAATACTGTTCTTACTGTTGATAGCACTGCTTCTACTGTTTTCACTGGAGCTACAAATTCTGTTAACATAGGAGATTACATGTTTGGTAGAAACAAAGACTTAGTTAAAATATTAAGTATATCTAGTACTCCAGTTGTTATAAAGTGCGACGGTGAAATAAGCAATGATTATGTAGATAGTCAAGCAATGGCTGATAATAAATTTTTTAGAAATAATTATGGTTTTCAAAATAGATTAAGTGTTTTTGAAACAAAACCATTTGAGTCTGTTTTAGATATATATTATGAAACTTCAACCGCTGGATATGTACACGAGTTAAATGAAGCTGTTTTAGTTATATCAGATATTCCAGAAGAAGGTGTTACTTTTATAAATACAGATGATTTTTCAGAAGACACTATTTTTTATGATGAATTTGGAAACTTTCAAAACGTTTTTGCTGGAGACTTTAATATATTAGACGAAAATGGCAATAATGTAACTTTTGGAGATGAACTTGGCCAAATAAGTTCTGGAGGTTTAGAGATTTTAGAACAAAAAAATGTGTTTTTTTCAGATAATACAATTCCATTTGATCAATTTTCAGAAGTTGAAGTTTTTAATCCTCCTGGTGTGTTTGGTTTTGAGGTTTTTGAAGATCAAAACACATCTAGTTTTAGATTAAAACCAAGCCAATCACAAGGTTCTGGAAATGGTAATTTCTTATATTCGCCTATACTTGGAGGACCAACTAACATAGGATCTGTTTTTCCTGAAGGCTCAGGTCCTTTTAAATATATATTTAAAATAAGAATTACATTAAATGGAGATGGTAATAACATACCTGATGAGGTTTTTATTATTAATAACGTTGAGTTAACCTTAAAAAACACCGCGCCTATTATTACAAGTAGCCCTGATGTTGTAGCTGAACAAGATTCTGAAGATCCAACATTTACACCAATACATACTGTTACAGCAACAAACGGTAGTGCTGATGTAACTAGAAATCAAGAAGGACTAAGATTTAGATCTAAATTAATGGTCAGTCCTTATGTGCCTGTTGCTTTAAGTACTCCGGGGAGCTCTAATACACTTCTATTAGATGGAGATCAAGTTTTATATGATCTTGAAGGTGAACCTATAGAACAGCTTTATATTAATCCTGAAACAGGTGATATATACTTAACTCCTTTTTTCAATCAAGAAAGTTTTATTAAAACTTTTGAAATAAGAGTTAGTGATGCAAATGATTTTATTGACGATATAGATAATTCTTCAGTTGGAGGTTTGTTTTCAGATCAAACAATAACTTTAACCGTAAGCGACGGTTTAATTGTTTTAAATTCTCCACAATCAGTAGCGGTTGAAACTGATCTTATACAAGGGGTTGACATTTTTGCAACAGCAAATGAACGAGTAGTTCTTGAAACTGGAGCATTTTGGACAGGTTTGCCTACAAGTAATCAACTTGAATCTATGCCTCAGATAGCTACTATTAACTCTTTAACGCCGCCTAACGGTCTTGCTTATGGTGATTTTGGTATATTTTTAGCAAGTGAAGTAAGAAAACATCGTTATCCAACAAACTTTGTGCATAAAATATATGCCTTAAGAGTAATAAATAACGAGCCTAGAGTTGTTTTGTATAAAAAAATAATTGATCAAACAACTGTTGGTGAAAACTATAGTGGAGCAAATATAAATATTGCAGCTATATATCAAAAATGGTATTTTAATCATCATTTGTATGTAGATAATGGATATATATTTTCTCTTAGATCGAGTGGATATTTTGCACAAGGAGGTTATAGTAATCAATTTAATGGACAATCTGAATTTGATATTGACGGAGTACCAACAATTGGAAGTGGTGCTGGTGTAAATTATTCTCACCCTAACCGCGCAGATCAAAGTATACTTCAAACAACGGAATGGGATCCAGATCTACCAGGAGAGCATCCAACACTTGGATCTCCTGATGGGACGGGTGGATCTTACAAATACTATACTACTGATTCATTTAATCATAATGGTAGTATTTCTAAAATGGTAGACAGAAGTGGACTAAACTCTTTTAATTCAAATAAACCGTATTATTTAATGAAATGTCACGACGAACTTGAATTAAATGGTATAAACTATTCTATATTGTACGAATTTTATATTCACCCTTACGGTTATACAACGGGTAGTAGTAAATGGTATATGGGTAGAGTGTTTTTGTGTAGAAAACCAGAATAATAAGTAATATATAAATAAATGCCTTTAAGTTTAAAAATAAAATATTTTAATACCTTTATATTAAGAGAAGAACCAACTTTTACGACGGCTGTTGTTACTGAACCTACGAAAAGTAGTGATGTACCACCTATTTTAGGTGAAGACGAGCAAATAAATATAGAAGCAAACACTAGTGTTGTTGTAGGCCAAAGTGTTCATGGGCCTGGTATACTTGATGACGTTGTTGTTACTTCTATAAATAGTAGTGGTACTCTTGTAACTATAGATAAAGCTCAAAAAATAGAAAAAGGTGTAACTTTAACTTTTTCAGCGGCCTCACCTTACCCAGCGCCTGGCACTACTCAATTGGCTAACAATGAGTGGCATATAGAAGAATCTAGAATAAAAGGTGAGTTTAATGGTAAAACAGTAGACTTTGGGGCTAAAGCCTACGCTGTAGACAAAGAATATAATAGAAATCATAGAGAAAACGCTATGATATACTCTGGTATATACAACTCAAGAACAAGAGTTAACAATACTAACCAGTTTTCTATAGGTGAAAGCATTACAAAAGCTGTAGATAGAAACTATGGATCTATACAAAAACTTTATGCTGAAGATACAAATTTAATTATATTTCAAGAAGATAAAGTTAATGGCGCTTTAATAGATAAAGACGCTATATTTACAGCAGAAGGTGGTGGACTTAGCACAACTGCTAAAGTTGTAATTGGTCAAATAACGCCTTATATAGGCGAATATGGTATAGGTACTAATCCAGAAAGTTTTGCTGTTTATGGGTTTAGAAAGTATTTTGTAGATAAAGACAGAGGGGCTGTTTTAAGGCTTTCTAGAGATGGTATTACTGAAATATCATCTTATGGTATGAAAACATTTTTTAGAGAAAATTTAAAAAACACAATAAAAGCCTATGGTATGTTTGATATACATTCTAAGTCTTATATATTAAACTTAAACTTAAATAGGCCTATACAACAAAACAAGCAAAGTTTTATTAAATCTACAACAGCTGTAGCTAGTTCTACATCTAGAGGTAAACAAATAAAAATAAAAAGTTTTAATTCTGATATACAAAAAAATCAATATATTGAATCTTCAAAAATAAAAAACAAATCAACAAGAGTTGTTTCGGTTAATGGTAAAACAATAACACTTAATAAAAATATTAGTGTATCTGAAGGTGAAACTTTAAGCTTTGTTTCTATAAGTGATTTTGGTTTACAACCTATAGAAAGATTAACTAACTTTGCCACAATAGGTTTTGACGACAAAGTAAATGGTTGGACTAGTTTTTATACGTTTAATCCTACTTTTGGTGGTAGCGTTCAAGGTGGTTTTTACACATTTAATAAAGGCAATTTATACAAACATCATTCAAATGTTTTAAGAAATACTTTTTATGAAGAGTTTGAGCCAAGTACAATTACATTAGTGAGTAATCAAAATCCTTCGTTAGTAAAACACTATAAAACAATAAACTACGAAGGTACAAATAACTGGAAAGTTATAGACATGTTTTCACCTGCAGAAGACAATGAAAACTATAACGCGTATCAAATACCAGGTAATATAACTGGAAGGTATTTTGACGAAACTAATTACGTTAAGTATGCAGGTTTTTGTCCTTTAGAAAAGAAATATTTTGCGCATATTAAAATAAATGATACAAGCACTATAACAGGTATACAAGGCTTAACCACAACTGGTATTAAAGGGTTTTTTGCAGAAACAACTCTAGAGCATGAACCTGTAACAAACGACGGAAGAACAGACAAAACTAAACACGCTGAACTATTTTCAGTAGGTTTCAATTACGAACAATCTTTATATTAATAAATTATGGCAGTACCATTATTAGCTATGGCCGGTGGAAAAATATTAGGTGGACTTGGATCTGCTCTAATGGGTGGAAGCGCGGCTAGAAGAGCAAGAAGAAGACAAGCTAGGCTAGAAAGGCAAATCGCAGAGCTAGAAGGCTCAAGAGTAGCAATAACAAATCCTTATGCGGCTGCAGATTCTATACTTAGTAATCCATTTGCTAATTTAACAGTTGCAGATCAAGCTGCACAAATGCAAGCACAACAAACAGATTTAGCCTTAGCCAGCACATTAGATACACTTAGAGCAACAGGTGCTGGAGGTGGCGGTGCAACCGCACTTGCTCAAGCTGCGTTACAAAGCAAACAAGGAGTAGCGGCTAGCATACAACAGCAAGAAGCACAAAACGAAAGACTTAGAGCTCAAGGCGAGGCTAGATTACAACAACAATTATTTCAAGCTGACGCTAGAGGTAAACAATTTGTTTTTGAACAAACAGATAGAAGAGAAATGCAAAAATTAAACAGATTATCTGCGTTAGCTGGCGCTGCAAGTCAGCAAGCGGCCGCTGCTCAATCAGTGGCTATGGGTGGTATTGGTCAAGCTTTAGGTGGTATTGGTTCTGCCATAGGCGGTGGATTTAAAGGTGGTAAATTTAGCTTTGAAAACATGACAAATGCTGTAGTCGGCGATGATAGTGATAGTTAAAATTTAATTATAAAAAAATGGCAAAACAAACAACAACATCTCCTTTTAGAACAGTAGCAGGCAGCTACGAAGCCCCTGTAGAAGGTATAGTAGATTACGGCGCTTTTGGTAGAGGCTTTGAAAAAGGGCTTGGAGACTTGTCTAAAATTAAACAAGAAGAAGACGTAGACTTAGGTGGATTAGAACAAAAACTATTTAAAACAGGTTCTAGTAACAAGTTGCTTGATGGTGAAGAAGTTAATAAAGATATTTTAGGTGATAAGCTTTTAAATGATTATGCTAGAGAAAACAGCAGCTTGTTTAGAAAGGGAGACACAGAAGCCCAAAAAACATACTTGCAAAATTTAGCTAAAGTTCAAAATTCAAGAGGCAATAGGCAAACATATTGGAATAGAGTTGGTGATAGCGAGATGAACGACACTAACTTTAATCACAATGTTATTGATGAAAATGGAAAAGAGATACCCGGCTTAACACCTGCTGTTATAAATAGAATACATAAAGATCCTTCTTTTGCTAAAAATAGACGCATTGGCGTAAAAGATATAATTGTTAACGGTGAATCTGTAGGAAGTGTAGCCGGTGAATATATGACTATTAGTATTCCAGATCCAACAGGTAAAGGTGGTTTATTAAAAATGAAAGAAAAAGAAATTTTTATAAACTACGAAGACATGAATAAAGAGTGGCAAAATAAAACTTTTGAGTTAAATTATAGTCATGAGTCTAGTCTTAGTAAAAATAAACCTAAAGGCTTTGAAAACAAAGTAGTACCTGGTCAAATGGAAGAAAAAAAATACGATAAAAAAACTATTGTTAATGGCAAAGCTATAGACGCTGGTAGCACTAGAAAAATTATTAGTGATGACTGGTATAATGACACTGAAAACAAAATAAATTTAGCCGCTAATGAAGTTTTTAATTATGATCAAGGCGAAATGGGTGACGGTTATGAGTCTGCTTTTAGGCAGTTTATGGATCAAGATTTTGAATTAAGCCCAGAAACAATACAAAAATTTAAAGATCAAGGTTTAGATATTACAAACGCAAATCAAATAGATAAAAAATTAGGAGCTAATATTAAAGACGCAGAAAAAGTAAATATGCTTAGAGACTGGTGGACGCAAAGCTCCTTAATAACAACAGCTAGTATAGGTTATGATAAAGATATAACTAAAGAGCTTAACAAGAAAGATTATACTAATGATGAAATAAAAAATGGTTTTGCTGTTCGTGATAATAAAACTATTGAGCTTTTTGAAAAAGATGGAAAATTATTTAAAAAAGGCACTAATAGAGCTGTAGCTAACCCTGTTAAAATAGATAGAAGATATAAAGAATCGCCGTTTGAAAAATCACCACCAGGTGATGGAGATGGCGGTGAAAGTTCACAAGTAAAAGGAAGATTATTTAATATAACTTCTAATTTAAATAATAGTGTTTACAACTTTTCTACACCAGGTCAAAGCAGTTATTTAAAAGGAGACGGCTATAAAGATATAAACGTTAAAGAATTAACTGGTGGTTATTTTGCGGACATAGACGGTACTAAGGCTACGCTTACTAGTGGTAGAGTTGTTAGAGACGGTAATAATATGTTTTTAGAAATAAAATATGACGTTGGTCGTTCTGTAGCCGATGGGGAGAAGGTGGTGGATAATATGACTGAACAATTCCCTATTGCTCGTATAGAAAAAGATAAAAACGGTAATGAAAAAGCTGTTACAGACTTTTCTGGTAGAAAAAGATTTTCAGAAAGAATCTATAAAGCACAGTTTGGATCTAGCACCGCCGACACAGCTACTGATTTATTAACCGGTGATGATACTGTTTATAACGATAGAACTCAAGTTCAAAAGTATTTTTTCCAAGCTGGAAAAGACGAAACAATGTTTAGAAGACTTGATATTATAAGAAAGTTTGAAGAAAATCCAAACGATCCTAGTGTTTTTGATAATTTGACTGAAGATGACAAAAAGCAACTAGAAAGAGCAAGAAAAAAAGGAACTATAGGATATAAGTTTCAACAGGCTTACGTTGCTTCAAGAGATTTAAAACCTAAATAAAATTAAATTATGTACGAAATAAACGGAAATCAATATAGCTTAGAAGATCTTCAGAAATCAGCTAAAAATTACGGTATGAGCTTTGAAGAATATATGCAAAACATGAAAGAAAAAGGCTTGCGTGAGGTAAAAAAGCAAGATACTACTGATGAAAATTTTCAACAAGACGGTGTAGCGGGTGCGGATGCGCCGTCGGAAATTGCAGCACCAGAGAGTATGGACTTAGACTCGGATCTTGGTTCTTCG
>Ga0208157_1000205_pt1 | contig 37666 bp, 28 predicted proteins | sample 5_EtaG_FD_184077 | JGI IMG/M metagenome (GOLD analysis project Ga0208157, IMG submission 184077) | Marine viral communities from the Subarctic Pacific Ocean - 5_ETSP_OMZ_AT15132 metaG (SPAdes) (version 2) | ecosystem: Environmental > Aquatic > Marine > Oceanic | place: Pacific Ocean | collected...
ATAACTCAGCCAAATACGAAGCTGGCGGGTACAAGGATGAGGATTTAATGCCACAAGAAAGGCTAGATGAAATAAATACGCGGCTAAGAGAAATAGAACAAGGTAAAAATGTTAAAGGTGGTGAATCATTATATGATATAAAATATAGCGGTGAAGACGCGAAACAAAGAAAACTACTAGATCGAGACAGGTATAGTTACGAAAGAGGTAAAGGTTCTACTACATACCCTGTTGGAACAGAAGGTATAACAGATGACGCAGGTGTAGGTTACACAACGTCGGATGAAGAAGGCAAACGTTACACTGACCAGAAGCTACGTGATGAAAGAAAAAAGAGAATGGAAGCTGCTGATTCACCTGCTAGTATGAAAAAAGGTTTTAAAATGAAGTCTCCAGCTAAAAGAGCAAATGTAAATGTTTATAGAGATGGTCAGGAGTACTTATTCGGAGATGCAGACGAAGCAAATTCTGTTATTGATGAAACTAAAAAAGCAATGGAGTTTGAAGAAAAAAATAAAAAAATTATTGATAGAAATTATAATGAGAACCGTGAAGAAATAACAGACCTAGAGTATAAAATTCAAGACGCAGAAGATAGTGGTAATACAAAACTAGCTGAACAGCTAACAAAACAAAAAGATGATATAACAAACAAAGGTATATTTAATATTGATTACTCTGGTGAACACGCTATTCAAAGAAATAATGCAAGAGAAATTGGTATGATGGAAGGAAGAACCGGATCGCAATATGTTGAAGGTGGAAACCTTGCAACAGGTGCTAGCTACATTGGTGAAGAGCCAGATTCATTTAGAACTCACGGAGCTGGAACAAGAGTAAAGTTTTACGGTGACCCAATGGATCCTAAAAAACAAGGTACTCAAGAGTATATTGACGCAAAGAAAAAGTCTGATGATTTATTAAATGAACAAAGAAGACAAAGAAAAGAAGCTGCTGACTCACCGGCAGAAATGAAAAAACAAAAATCCCCAATAGAAATGAAAACAGGTTTTAAAATGAAAGGTAACCCATACAAAATGGGTAAAATGCAAACTGCATCTGCAGTTAAGATGGCTAAAGAAGCTATGGCTAAAATGAAAAAAGAAGAATCAGCTATGGAAATGAAAAAAGAAGAATCAGCTATGGCAATGAAAAAAGCCGCTCCGACTAAAGCAAAAAGTGATATAGTAAAAGGTGGAACAAAAGAAACCGTAGAAGTTAAAGGTAAAAAAGCAAAACACAAAGATATTACTTCGCAAGGTGGTTTTAATGAAAAAATTTCTAAAGGAGTTAAAGCGGGTAACACGAAAGTTTATCAAAGAGCAGACGGTTCAAAATATACTGTTAAAACAAAAGCAGCTGATTCTCCTGCTAAAGCTGCTAAACCAGATTATCCAGACATCGATGGTGACGGTAACACTACTGAATCAATGAAGCAAGCTGCTGCTGATAAAAAAGCAGGGCCTAACAAGTTGAAAAAAGAAGATTCACCTAATAAGAAGTATAAATCAGCATCACAAAGAAAAGCGGTACATGCTAGTAAGGCTGATGGAGGCAAAGGTAATCCAAACAAAATGAAAAAAATGACCAGCAAATCAACTGCTGGTAAAGCCTATAAACCAGGTAACAATCCTACTTCAAAAAAATCTGCAAAGGAAAAACTTGCTAAAGAAGGTAGTGCGAAAAGTTTGGGTATAGAGAATAGGCTTAAACTAAATAAAGATTTTGACTATTTAAATGAAAAAGGCCAAAAGAAAAGTTTGAAAAATAAAATAAAATAAATATTTATTATGGCTAGAAAATCAAAAGCAAAATTCATAATGAAACGCAAGGGTTTTCCTTCAAACAACTTGGAAGACGGAAGAGCTGGTTCTTCCGCTTTCCAGCAAGAAGAAGACCCTGCTGTAGATGCGCCAAAAACAAAGTTAGGTGATGTAGATGATTACGATCCTAAATTAAACTTTGATGTAGAAGATAATCAAAAAGAATTTTCGGGCGCTAAAGAAGGCTGGGGCTATGCCGCTTTTGAACTAGCACAACTAGCTAAAAGAAGAAAAGCTGCTAAAGCTAAAGATGCTCTTGCTGAACAAGAAGAGTTAGATAAAATGAACGAAGAAGCCATAGATCAATCACATCTTGAAAACAAATATCAAATGGGTGATGTTTATGATCCTACTAAAGATGAGTTTGGTAATCCTATAGAGACCGAAGAACCTGAACCAATAAAAAAAGATTTACCAGAGGTAAAGGTAACACCAGAAGATTATAAAATTACTGACAACAAAAATGAAATGACTGATTTAAGATCTTCAATTCAAGACATGGGAACTTGGAATCCAAAAACTAATCCTGAGCACGCAAAGATACAAAACAAAATAAACGAGTTATACGGTAGTAACGTTAGATACTAAGTATAAAAATTAATATTAACCAAACCAAACCAAAGAATGACGTATTTATATTACAAGACTAGTACATATACTAGCAACCAAAAACCTAGTGAAAAAACTATCAACCAATGGAAACATCTTTCAGAAAAGAAAAACTGGAGGATAACACAATTACCAAACGGTTTTTATCAAACAGAGTGTTCTAATCCTGAAAATGATGAGTGGCACGCTATTACTAGAAGAGAAACTTTAGAAGGTGCTGAAACCGCAATAAACGGTAGCATAGAGCACTTTATTAAAAAACTTGAGGCAACAAAAGGGCCTAAGGTAGTTAAAACTTTTGAATAAACAATAAATTAAATTTAATTAAATGGAATACAATTTACCTAGTGAAATTGTCAAAGACCTGAACTTTGGTGATAACGCTAAAAAAAGAATAATAGCTGGTGTTGATAAGCTAGCACAAGCCGTTAAGTCCACACTTGGCGCTTCAGGAAAGTGCGTCATATACGAAGATGGACGCGGTAAACCGGTTATTACAAAAGACGGTGTAACAGTAGCAGAATCTGTTGTCTTGTTTGACCCGGTTGAAAACATGGGCGCAACACTAGTTAAAGAAGCAGCGCAAAAAACAGTAACCGAAGCAGGCGATGGTACTACTACGGCCACTGTTTTAGCTGAAGCTTTAATAAAAGAAGTTAATCTTGAAAAATATAACAGCAACTCTATTAGAGATATAAAAACAGGTATAAGTAATTACTTGTTAAAAGTAAATAAATACTTAGAAAACATATCAATACCCGTAGAAGGTGATATGTTAGACAATGTAAGCTCTATTAGTTGCAACAATGATATTGAATTAGGTAAAATAATATCAGAAGCATACAAAAAAGTAGGTAAAGATGGTGTAGTTATTATGGAACAATCACCAACCGAAAGTACTTTTATAGAAATAGTTGATGGTGTACAGGTGGAGTGTGGTTTAACATCACCTCATTTTGTTACAGACACAGACAAACAACGATGTGTGCTTGATAATCCACTAGTTTTAATTGTAGAATCAGAAATACCTAATGTTAGAAAAATACAAAGCATACTAGAGTTTGTTATAAAGAACAATAAATCACTTTTAATAGTAGCACCAGTGTCACAACAAGTGAAAAGCGCGTTGCTTATGAACAAAGTTAAAGGCAATATTAAAGTAAACATCATAGATCCACCTGGTTTTGGACCAACAAGATCTGAAACTGTAAAAGATCTAGCTATTTTAACAGGTGCTAGAGTAATAAACGAAGAGTTAGGCGATGATTTAGACGGGATATCGCTAGATGTTTTAGGAGAAGTTGAAAAAACTGTAACAGATAGTAAAAATACAATAATTACTACACTTGAAACACATGAAGATGTAGCTGAAAGAATAAAAGAAGTACAAAAAATAAGAAAGAACGAGAAAAACGGGTTCTTAAAGAAGTTTTTAGATCAAAGAATAGCAATGTTATCAGGTAGTGTAGGTATTATACGTGTAGGTGCTGATTCAAAAGTTGAGCTAAAAGAAAAAAAAGATAGAGTTGAAGATGCGATATACGCTACAAAAGCTGCTTTAAAAGAAGGTATTGTGCCAGGTGGTGGTATAGCACTATTAAACGCATCTCAAAATATAAAAACTGAAGGATGCGGAGAAGAAATATTGTCAAAAGCAATACAAGCTCCGTTTAAAACTATATTATCAAACGCTGGTTTTGAAAAAGTAGGACCAGAACCTGTTAACGGCTTAGGAATAGATGTTGTATCAGGTAAAGAGGTTAATATGGTGGACCAAGGTATTATAGATCCAGTGCTTGTAACCAAGACTGCACTTAAAAATGCGGTTTCTGTGGTGACTACTATTATATCTGCTGATTGTGTAATCTCAAACATAAGAGTCAATGAAAGCAGTTAATTACTATATTATAATAGATCGTATTAAAAGTGAGACGAAAAAAGTAGCTGGTTTAATACTAACAGAAAAAACAGACGAGGACAACAGGTATTTAAAAGCAAAAGTTATATCTGTTGGTAACCTTGTAGAGGGAATAAAAGAAAATGATGTTGTATACTATGATAAACATGCAGGACACGGTATACAGCATAAAGATAAATTTTACAACGTTATAAAACAACAAGACGTTGTACTATTAGATTAAGTTGTTACAACCCGACACTTAATCGCTTAACCAAATTATTAATTATAAAAATAAAAAAAATGGGAAGAGTATTTTTTAATACAAGAAAAAATGTACACAGCTTAACAGGCGCGTACACTGTTTTAGCTAGCGACTCTAACAAAGAGTTTATACTAAACGCGGCTGCTGGTGCAGCTATCACATTACCATCAGTTGCTAATATGGGCGAAGGATGGAACTGTAGATTTATTGTAGGAACTGCTTTCGCAACAACTGACTGGGTAGTTACTGCTACAGCTGCTGTTATGAAAGGAGGTATCAACGAATTAGAAGTAGACACATCAGATGATGGTCCTTCAACTGTTGGTGGTACTACAATAACTTTTGAGCTTGGTGCTGAAACACTAGGAGACTATGTTGAGCTAATGTGTGACGGTACAAATATCTTCATCAATGGTCAAACTAAACTTGATGGTGGTATATCATTAGCTTAATATTAACAGATTAAACCTAAACTACAAACCAAAACCTTAAACTTAAAACTTAAAACGAATTATTAACTTAAAACAAAAAAAATGGCAGATGTACAAAAATTTTTAATGTTTATCGACGATGGTGACGATGCGGCTACATATCCAGCTGCAAATTTACTAGCTATGACCTGTGCTTCTAATGGTGTACTTGAATTACAGTTTAAGTCATCTATTGGTGGTAGAACTGGAGCTGAGCACGATAGTGTTCATCTTACAATTGCTGACGACTCAGAAAAAGCTGTAATGTCAAAAATAGCTAGATCTATCCACGCTACAGGACCTGGTTACAACGATGGTCTTATAGTTGTTGCTGATGACGTTAATTCTATTTATTTAGACTCTAATATCACAGCTTGTGCTATTAATCTTGATACATAGAATTGAGATTAACCGCGCATGATCTGCGTGAATTAAATATCCTTAAGTATTACAGGCTCGTTAGAAAATGGGCCTGTAAGACTTACGGGTTAACAGACGCAGACTTAGAATTATTAATTTACTTAGATTGTAAAGAAAGATTTACACGAAACGATTTTATAGATGGTACATATACGTACTCATGGGATAAAAACAGATGGGAGAGATTAAGAGGTGAAGGTTGGATAGAAGTATGGAGACACAGAAATAGAACTACAATAAAGTATTCTATATTTAAAACTTCTTTTAAATGCTCTCAATTAATTAGTAGAATATATAGAATACTTCTTGCTCAAGAAGATTTACCCTTTTCAGAAAGAAGTGTTTTTTATAATAACAAATCATATACAGATAAAGTATTTAATAAAGCTATAGACGATATGATAAAAGACAAAGATAGATAATGGGATTTAAACTAACACCACCGTTTCCTGGTCAAGGCGCTTCAAAGCCACATGCTTATCCAAATGGAAAAGAGGTTGAGGTTGAAGGCGTTGAATTTACTGTTCTTAAAGTAGAACTAGAACCTGGTATAGCTGGTGAAGCTAATAATGACGGTACTATATTTGTAGATAAAAATATACCTGATAATAGTATAGATGAAGCAGAGGTTGTTGCTCATGAAGGTAAACACATGAAAGATATGGACGAAGGTCTATTAGATTATGGAGATGATTGGATAGAGTGGAAGGGTAAAAGATACCCAAGAAAAGATGGTAAAATAAAGTATAATGGCAAGTGGGTTGAAGAAGGCTATAAAGATTTTCCTTGGGAAAAAAGAGCTTACAAAGCTGGCAATGCCGCTGTTAAACAATTAAAAGATAAATATGGAAAATAAAGTAATTAAAAACATGGAGTATTTTAAAAAGAAAAATAATATCCCAGGTATAGACTCGGCTAGTGAAGCTGGTCTAAGAACTACAGACGGTAGAGCTACATCTGCTCCATTTCAAATGAAAGAAGAAGATAGTCCAAATAAAATATTTTTTGGTAAAAAAATAGGACAAGCGTTTGGTGGTATGTTTGGTTTAGGTAATGCTGACAAGCAAGTTATGGGCATGGCAAATCAAGCTGTTAACTTAGGTCAAGGTGCTGCTGGTCAACAAATGAACCCTGGCAATCAGGTTGTTCAACCAGTTCAACAACCAGTTCAATCACCTATGCAAGCGGAAGGAGACGCTGATGACGAACAAAGCCCAACAAGTAAAGGTAGTATAGCTGGACAATATTTAAAAATGAATAAAGATGAATCTGGAAAAGTAACATATAGCTATGAAGACTCAGATGGTTCAATGAAAACATTTACTGATCCTAATAACGTTATAGAATTAAATGAAGAAGGTATGGTTGTAGATAATGATTATGCTTATAATGTTGACAAAGACGGTAGACATATAATTACAGGTTTAAAAAACAAGCCAGATCAAGACGAAGGGTTTAAAGATTATGAAGACCCTTCGGATCCTGATATGGGTTAAAAATAAAAATTATGTTAGATAAAATATTTGGAGGTGGTGCTGCTGACCTCGTAAAAAGTGTAGGTGGTGTTATAGATAATTTACATACATCTAAAGAAGAAAAACTAGAAGCAGAAAAACAAATTAAGGACATGATCATGGGTTACGAAGCACAAATGCAAAAAGAAGTAACTAACAGATGGAACGTTGATATGAACTCTGATTCATGGCTTAGTAAAAACATAAGACCTTTAGTACTTATATTTTTAGTAGTATCAACAGTATTAATGATATTTATTGATGCTGGTGTTATTGCTTTTGAAGTAAAAGATACTTGGGTAGACTTATTACAATTAGTATTAATAACAGTGATCGGTGCTTATTTTGGTGGTAGATCACTAGAAAAAGTAAAAAAATAATGGGAATAAATTCAACAGAAGTAAGTTACGGCTTTGGACAATTAGGTAGTGCATATACTACGGCTAGTAGCGACGCGTTAACACCACCAACAAATAAAGTGTTTGTGGCTATAACAATGTTATCTGATACTATTTTTGATGACGCAGCTGGTTTAGTAGCTGAAAGAATAGTTGTGTCTGGAGCGACAACGTCAGACGCATCTACTAAAACAGGTGATATATATATTGGCACTGAACAACCAGCTAATGATTTAGCATCAGCAACTACAGATGAAGGTGCTGGTGGTCTTATTATTGGTGGTAGTGCAGAAGCTGACGCCGTTACTTTTCCAAAAGGAGTTACTATTTACGGTAGATGGACTGAAATAGATGTTTACTCAGGCGCTGTAGTGGCTTACATAGGAGACTAATGTTAGGGTTAGGTAATAGTATAACGTCGCAAAGTTACGTATCTAGTGGTCTTAGTTGGGGTGCTACTAAATTTTTAGATCTACCAGGCGAAGTAGGAGATTTTGCTAAAATTGAAAGTTTTAGTAATTTTTTAGGTAGAATATCTGATTCTGGTGGTGGTGACATTGCGGATAATTTAACTGTGTCTTTTTGGGTTAAACCAATTTGGACTATGGGAAATGTCGGTACTAATCAACACGTGCTCGGTAGCGCAAGTAGCACAAATGATTTCCAATCAAACGCGTGTCCTTTACCTGTGTTTGGTAATACCAGTACAGAAAAAGATAGAGTTAGGATTTTTTATCTTGTTGATAGTAGTAGTGGTGGTGATAGAAATAGACTTGTGATACAAGCAATGGATCCTAGTAACAACCAGCAAAGAGATGAAGTTTTTTTACACAATACAAATAATTCTATTACTGGCGTTGGTTCTACTCTTACTAATAGCGGGATAACTAATGGTTGGTGGCACACTGATAACCAAGGAAATGTAAATAGTGATGATTTCGTACATTTAGCCTTTACTAGAGCATCAGGTGAATTTTCAATTTATTGGAATGGTCAAGTTATGGGTAGTCCTGTAGATGCTGACAGTGGAACGCTTGGTTTTACTGAAAGTAATGTAGATCAATTTTGGCTAGGAAGGGATTTTACAAATCAAGTTTATTTTAAAATGGGTTATAGAGATATAGCTTATTTTAATGCAGAACTTAGCGCTAGTGAAGTAGCAGAGTTATATAACTCAGGAAATTTGTTTGATGTAAGAACCCATAGTCAATCAGCAAATCTAGGTTTGTATTGGCCATGTGAAGATGAGCAAGAATTATCCGGTGCAGGTGTTAGTGCTAATCTAAGTTTACAAGGAAACGCATCATTTCAAAGCATATAAATAATAAATTAAATTAAATAAAATGGCAAAAACAAAAAAGGCAAAGAAAGCCTCAAAAATAACTAATGAAGAATTAAATAGTCTTCAAAATTTAGTAAATGCAATAAATCAAAACTACTTACAAGTAGGACAAATAGAAACACAAAAGCATAGTATACTTCACGGTTTAGCAAAACTAAACGATGAGTTAGTTTTAGTAAGAGATAATTTTAAGAAAAACTATGGTACAGAAGATATAAACATTGCTGATGGAACAATAAATTACAATGAAATTAATTAGAAAAATTACAATAGGAAAGGACTATAAAAATGATGCCATGCATTATGCTGTTGGTCAAGAGGTTTACGGTGGACATACAATATGTGATATTATAGAAGAAGAAGATAAATATTCTATTTATATTAGAAAAGGAAAAGATGTTTTACCTTGGAAAGACTTTAATAAAAATATGGCAATATCTATTGAGTATAATTTAGAATACTAATGAAAGCGCCTTTTGACTTTGTTATAGAGCCAAAAGGAAAAAGATATAACAATACAGTTAAAGTAGATAACTCAGAGTTAATAATAAACACAGAGGTTTATAATCATGAGTTTGTAAATAGAGAGGCTATTGTTAAATCAGTTCCTACGGCTTTCAAAACAAAAATAAAACCTGGAGATACAGTTATAGTACATCATAATGTTTTTAGACGTTGGCATGATGTAAAGGGTAGAGAAAAAAATAGTAGAAGCTATTTTAATGAAAATACTTATTTAGTAAAACAAGATCAAATATTTTTATATAAAACAAATACTAAATGGAAACCTTTAGATGGTTATTGTTTTGTGCAACCTATAAAAGATAGGTATTTTTTAGGTGTTGAAAAAGAAGAAAGATGTGTAGGTATAGTAAAATATACTGATGGCAAGTTTAATAAAAATGAACTTGTAGGTTTTACTCCATTTTCAGAATATGAGTTTATAATAAACGGTAATCGTTTATATAGAGTTATGAATAAATTTATTACAATTAAATATGAATATCAAGGAAACGAAGAAGAATATAATCCAAGCTGGGCGCAAAGCGGTTGATGAGTTGATAAAAGTTGCGCAAGAAAAAATTATTACAAACACAGAAGATGATGTTAGTGCTGATAGATTAAAAAACGCTGCAGCTACTAAAAAGCTAGCTATATTTGATGCGTTTGAAATATTAAACAGAATCCAAGAAGAAGAAAATTTACTTGAAGGAAAAACAACCGAAGAAGTAAAAAAGAAAACTTTTAAAGGTTTCGCAGAAGGAAGGTCTAAATGATGTACGAGCAAAGTTTAGTTAAAATAATAGAACCGATTAAAAAAACGACTATAAGTCGTCTTAACAAATCTAAAAAATGGAAATATGGATACAATAAAGAACATGACGTTATCGTTATATCGAAAAGCGGTAGAATTGGTGAAATACTTGAGATACAAAATCTGCGCATTGCTTTGCCGCTGTTGCCAGTGCACGTGTATACCAATGGAAAAAACAAATGGGAAAAAATAGAATACCCAAAAGAATTAGGTAGATTAAAAAATATATTTGACTGGAGAGATTATCCAGAAGAAAACAAAGAGTATTGGTTTGATTATATAGACCAAGAATTCAAAAGAAGAGAAGAAGGTTTTTGGTTTATGAATAATAATAAGCCAACTTATATAACAGGTACACATTACATGTACTTGCAATGGAGTAAGATAGATGTAGGTGCTCCAGATTTTAGAGAAGCAAACAGATTATTTTATATATTCTGGGAAGCTTGCAAAGCAGATAACAGATGTTATGGTATGTGTTATTTAAAAAATAGACGTAGTGGTTTTAGTTTCATGTCTTCAGCAGAAACAGTTAATTTAGCCACTCTTGCAAGTGATAGTAGATATGGGATATTATCTAAAACAGGTAATGATGCTAAAAAAATGTTTACAGACAAAGTTGTACCTATTAGTATTAATTACCCATTTTTCTTTAAACCTATCCAAGATGGTATGGACAGGCCAAAATCAGAACTAGCATATAGGGTGCCAGCTAGTAAGTTTACAAGAAAAAAAATGACAGCAACAGATGGTCTAGAAGAAATACAAGGATTAGATACAACTATTGACTGGAAAAATACAGGAGATAATAGTTATGATGGTGAAAAACTTAATTTACTAGTACACGATGAAAGCGGTAAATGGGAAAGACCTGATAATATATTAAACAACTGGCGAGTTACAAAAACTTGTTTAAGATTAGGTAGTAGAATAGTTGGTAAGTGCATGATGGGTTCAACATCTAACGCTTTAGAAAAAGGAGGTGATAACTTTAAAAAATTATACAATGCATCGGACGTTACAAGACGAAATCGTAATGGACAGACAAAGTCTGGTCTTTATTCTCTCTTTATCCCAATGGAATGGAACTACGAGGGATTTATTGACGAACACGGATATCCAGTCTTTGATAATCCAAATAATGATGTACTCGGACCAGACGGTGAGTTAATAGATTATGGCATTATAGAGCATTGGGATAATGAAGCTGCTGGGCTTAAAGATGATCACGATGCTTTAAATGAGTTTTACAGACAGTTTCCAAGAACAGAAGAACATGCGTTTAGAGATGAAACGAGAAACAGTATATTTAATTTAGTAAGAATATACGATCAAATAGATTATAACGAAGGTAGAGGAACATCATCCACTATATCTACAGGTAATTTTCAATGGGTTAACGGTATCAAAGACACACAAGTTATATTTTATCCAGACCCAAAAGGTAGATTTAAAATTAGTTGGGTACCACCTCAAAACCTACAAAACCGTATTATAATTAAAAACGGTATAAAATATCCTGGTAACGAACATATGGGCGCTTTTGGTTGTGATAGTTATGATATATCTGGAACAGTAGACGGTAGGGGTTCTAATGGATCATTACACGGTTTAACTAAGTTCAGTATGGAAGATGCCCCTCCAAATCAATTTTTTTTAGAATATATAGCTAGACCACAAACCGCAGAAATATTTTTTGAAGATATGTTAATGGCTTTAATATTTTACGGGATGCCAATACTAGCAGAAAACAATAAACCTAGATTACTTTATTATATAAGACGTAGAGGTTACAGAGGTTACAGTATGAATAGGCCTGATAAAATATGGAATAAACTATCAATAACTGAAAAAGAAATAGGTGGTATACCAAATTCAAGTGAAGATATAAAACAAGCACACGCTGCTGCTATTGAAATGTATATACAACAATATGTAGGTGATATAGGTAATGGGAACTGGGGTAACATGTATTTTAACAGAACATTAAATGATTGGGCAAAGTTTGATATAACAAAACGAACAAAGTTTGACGCATCTATAAGTTCTGGTCTTGCTATCATGGCTTGCAATAGAAATTTATATGCTCCTAATGCTAAAGTAGAGAAACAACCAATAAATTTGAACATAGGTAGATACACAAATAAAGGCAGTACATCAAAATTAATTAAAAAGTAATATGAAAAGTTATTCAAATTTTCCAAGCCAAGTAGTAAGTGACAGTGAAAAACTGTCTGTTGAATATGGGCTTAAAGTGGCTAGAGCTATTGAGCTAGAATGGTTTGATGACTCTGGTTATAACAATAGATATTTAAACGATATAAATAGTTTTCATAAATTAAGATTATACGCAAGAGGAGAACAAAGTATACAAAAATACAAAGATGAATTATCTATTAATGGTGATTTATCTTATTTAAACTTAGACTGGAAACCAGTGCCGATAATACCTAAGTTTGTTGATATTGTTGTTAATGGTATGAACGAAAGAGTGTTTAATGTAAACGCTTATTCACAAGATCCGTTTGGTGTTGAAAAAAGAACAAAATATATGGAGTCTATACAAAAAGATATGGACACCAAAGAGTTCAATGACATGGCTCAAAATCTTATGAACATGGATCTTTATGAAAATAAAAAAGAAGATTTACCAGAAAATCAAGATGAGCTAGCCTTACATATGCAGCTTAATTATAAGCAAGCTGTAGAGATAGCAGAAGAACAAGCTATAAATACTTTACTAAAAGGTAATAATTATGATCTTATAAGAAAAAGATTATATTATGATTTAACAGTTTTAGGTATTTCTGCTTGTAAAACATCTTTTAATAAATCTGAAGGTGTTACTATTGACTATGTAGATCCAGCAGATTTAGTTTACTCTAAGACTAACTCTCCATATTTTGAAGATTGTTATTATGTTGGTGAGGTAAAAAACATACCTATAAACGAATTAGTTAAGCAATTTCCACATTTAACAGAAGAGCAAATAAAAGACATACAACAAAGTAAATCAAATAGACCTGGTCATAAAGTTCATGGTTATGGTTATAGAGATGAGCGTGATTATAATAAAGTTACTGTTTTATATTTTAATTATAAAACTTATACAAACGAAGTTTACAAAGTAAAAGAAACTGGTACTGGTGGTGAAAGAGCAATACAAAAAGATGACAACTTTAACCCACCAGAAAACAAAGAAGGAAGCTTTGATAAACTAGACAGAAAAATAGAGTGTTTATTTGAAGGCGCTATGGTAATTGGTACTGATATTATTTTAAAGTGGGAAAAAGCAAAAAATATGATGCGTCCTAAATCAGACTTTACTAAAGTAAAAATGAATTATAGCATATGTGCTCCTAGAATGTATAATGGTAAAATAGAAAGCTTAGTTAGTAGAATTACTGGTTTTGCTGACATGATACAGTTAACACATTTAAAATTACAACAAGTAATGTCTAGGATGATACCTGATGGTATATATTTAGATGCGGATGGTTTAGCTGAAATAGATTTAGGTAATGGCACAAACTACAACCCACAAGAAGCTTTAAATATGTTTTTCCAAACTGGTAGTATTATAGGTAGAAGTTATACTGCTGATGGCGATCCTAATGCTGGTAAAATACCTATACAAGAAATACAATCAGGTGGCGGTGCTAAAATGCAAAGTTTAATTGGTACTTATAATTATTACTTACAAATGATAAGAGACACTACCGGTTTAAACGAGGCTAGAGATGGTAGTATGCCAGATGAAAGATCTTTAGTAGGTGTTCAGAAAATGGCAGCTGCAAATTCAAACACAGCAACAAGACATATACTAAATGCTGGTTTATTTATATCGGCAGAAATATGTGAAGCTTTGTCTCTTAGAATATCAGACATTATAGAGTATTCACCTACAAAAGATGCTTTTATACAAGCCATAGGCGCACATAATGTAGCTACACTTGAAGAAATGTCAGAATTACATTTGTATGATTTTGGTATATTTTTAGAATTAATGCCAGACGAAGAAGAAAAAGCAAAACTAGAAAATAATATTCAAATGGCGCTACAACAACAAAGTATAGACTTGGAAGATGCTATTGATCTTAGAGAAATTAAAAATACAAAACTAGCTAATCAATTGTTAAAACTTCGCAGAAAGAAAAAACAACAAAAAGAGCAAGAAATGCAACAGCAAAATATGAAGGCTCAAGCTGATGCTAATGCTCAACAACAACAAGCGGCGGCTCAAGCAGAGGTTGAAAAACAAAACCAATTAATACAAATGCAGATACAAATAGAGCAAGCTAAAGGCAAACTAGCTCAAGACAAACTGCAAATGGAAGCTGAAGTAAAAAAAGCTTTAATGGATCATGAGTTCGAAATAAACATGAAATTAAAACAAATGGATGTTGATAGCAAAAGGCAAAACGAAGAAGTAAGACAAGACAGGCAAGACAAAAGAACAATAATGAGTGGTGATCAACAAAAAGATTTAATGAAAGAAAGAGAATCAATTAAAGAAAAACCATTTGAATCAGCTGGTAACGATGTTATTGGTGGAGGTATGAGATTAGGTGCGTTTGAACCTAAGTAAACAATTTTATTAATTATATAATATTTTATTATGGCAGAAAAAAAAGAACAACCTATTGTAGACGATACAGTAGAAAAATTGAAAGTTAAAAAACCTAAAAAGAAAGTATTTAAACAACAAGACAGTGGACCTGTTAAAGTTGATTTAAAAGAATTAAAAGAAAAGGCCGAAGAAATAACTAAGGTAGATTTAAAAAAACCAGTTGAAGATATAAAGGCCCCAGAAAAACCAGTTGAAGAAAAAACTACTGAAACAAAACAAGTTCCAGTTGTTGAAGAAGTAACAAATGAGAAAAAAGTAGAACCAAAACCAGCACCTGTAAAACAAGAAGTAAAACAACCAGAAAAACCTGTTTTACCAGAAAATGTAGAAAAGCTTGTTAGTTTTATGAAAGAAACTGGTGGTAATATAAACGATTATGTAAAGTTAAATAAAGATTATTCTGATATGGATAACCATACTTTGCTTAAAGAATATTATAAAACAACAAAACCTCATTTAAAAACAGATGAAATTGATTTTTTAATGGAAGATCAGTTTTCTTACAACGAAGAGTCTGATGAGGAAAAAGAAATAAAAAGAAAAAAATTAGCGTTAAAAGAGCAAGTTGCCAGCGCTAAAAGCCATCTGGACGGGCTAAAGTCCAAATACTATGAAGATATTAAAATGGGTTCTAAGCTTCCAGACGAAGCAAAGAAAGCTGTTGATTTCTTCAATAGATATAACAAAGAATCTGAAGAGTTAAAACAAGCGGAAGAACAAGCTCATTCAGCATTTAAACAAAAAACAGATACAGTTTTTAACGATGAGTTCAAAGGTTTTGAATATAGCGTTGGAGATAAAAGATTTAGGTTTAATGTTAACAATGCGAGTGAAATAAAAGAAAAACAAAGCGATATTGGTAATTTCATTGGAAAGTTTCTTAATGACAATAACCAAATAGAAGATGCTAAAGGCTATCACAAAGCTTTATATACTGCTATGAACTCCGATGCAATAGCAAAACATTTTTACGAGCAAGGCAAAGCCGATGCTTTAAAAGATAGTGTTGCTAAATCTAAAAATATAGACATGAACCCAAGAGAATCACATAGTGATACTATTGTAAATTCAGGTTTAAAAGTTAGAGCGTTAGGAAATAACTCTAATGATTTTAAGTTTAAAATTAGAAAAAAAAATAAATAACAATTTAAAATTTAAAAATTATGGCAATTACGGCAGGAAGTGATTTGAATAGTGTAGCTGCTTCGCAGCAACAAACGCTATCTTCAAATTACATCGATTTTACAAGTGCTGACACTCAAGGGTGGGCACAACAATATTTACCAGACCTAATGGAAAAAGAAGCTGAAGTTTTCGGACCGAGAACTATTTCAGGTTTCTTATCACAAGTTGGGGCTGAAGAATCTATGACAGCTGATCAAGTTATTTGGTCTGAGCAGTCAAGATTACATTTATCTTACAAAGGTACAGTAGCTACAGCAGGTGATACAAATGGTACGTTTACTGTTGTTACTGATATTGATGGTAACGCATTAACTACTACTCACGGTATTAGAACTAATGATATTGTACTTATTGCAAGTGCTGGTATCGTTACTAAATGTTTAGTAGTGGAAACTCCAGATTCAGCTGTTGTTACAGTTGAGCCTTATGATAAAGCTGATTTAACTGGTCATGCTACAACAGCTAGTGGATCTACTTTATTAGTTATAGGTTCTGAGTATGGAAAAGGACAATCTTACACTGATAAAACTGGTACGTTCAAATCTGACAAAAGAACAGCTTTAACACCAACTTTCAAATCATTTACTAACAAGCCAATCATTATGAAAGATTACTATGAGATCTCTGGATCTGATGCATCTCAAATTGGTTGGGTTGAAATATCTGGTGAAGAAGGACAATCTGGTTACTTATGGTACTTAAAAGCTGAAGGAGACACTAGAGCTCGTTTTACTGATTATTTAGAAATGACAATGTTAGAAGCTGAGAAAACAGTTGATGCATCTGTTATTGGTTTTGGTGATGACGGACAAATTAGAGGTGCTGCTGACGCAGGAGCTGGTGGTGCTGGTACTGAAGGTTTATTTGCAGCTATTGAGGCAAGAGGTAATATAACTTCTGGTGTTACTGGTGTTAACCCTTCTACTGATTTAGCTGAGTTTGATGCAATACTTGCTGAGTTTGATAAGCAAGGTGCTATTGAAGAAAACATGATGTTTGTAAACAGAGCTACTAGTTTAGCAATGGATGATATGTTAGCTTCAATGAACTCTTATGGTGCTGGTGGTACCTCTTACGGTGTATTTGACAACGAAGAAGATATGGCACTTAATTTAGGTTTCTCTGGTTTCCGAAGAGGTTCTTATGACTTCTACAAGTCTGACTTTAGATACTTAAATGACAAAGCTACAAGAGGTGGTATTAATGACGTAGCAGGTAGCGCAGCTATCCGTGGGGTTATTATTCCAGCTGGTGTATCAACTGTTTATGACCAATCATTAGGTAAAAACCTTAAGCGACCATTTTTACATGTTAGATTTAGAGCTTCTCAAACTGACAATAGAAAAATGAAAACTTGGGTTACTGGTTCTGTAGGAGCTACTACATCTGCTTTAGATGCAATGCAAATACATTACTTATCTGAAAGATGTTTAGTTGTACAAGGTGCTAACAATTTCATGTTAATGAAGTAAGCACAATTATTTTAAAGAGTCGGGGCTTCGGCCTCGACCCTTTATTTTTATTAATTTTATTATATATTATATTATGGCAAAGAAAAAACAAACAAAAAAAGAAGTGGCACCTGTTGTTGATACTCCTGTAGTTGAAACACCAATGCCAAAAAAAGATACCTGGGAAATAAAAGATAGATTGTATTATCTAAAAGGTAGTAAAAAACCTATATCAAGAAGTATTAGATCAGCAAACTTATTTTGGTTTGATGAAGAAAAAGGTTATGAAAGAGAAATAAAATACTGTGAAAACCAAAAAACAGTTTTTGTAGATGAAATGAAAGGAGATCAAAGATTATCACACATTATTTTTAGAGGTGGTAATTTATATCTTCCAAAAGAAAAAGTAGTATTACAAAAATTTCTTTCAATGTACCACCCAGATAAAGATGTTATTTTTTATGAAGATAAACCTGTTGAAAGAGCAGAAGATCACTTAGACTGGTTAGAATTTGAAATAGCAGCTATGAATGCAGCGAATAATTTAGATATTGATATGATGGAAGCTATCATGCGTGTAGAAGTAGGTTCTGAAGTGTCTAAGATGAGTTCTAAGGAACTTAAAAGAGATTTACTATTATTTGCTAAAAGAAAACCACAATTATTCTTAGAATTAGTTACTGATGAAAATATAGAACTAAGAAATATGGCGGTTAAATCTTGTGAGGCTCATATTATAGAGTTATCTCAAGATCAAAGAACTTTCACTTGGAAAAGTACTGGTAGAAAACTAATGACGGTTCCATTTGATGAAAATCCATATTCAGCTTTAGCCGCTTGGTTTAAAACTGATGAAGGTGTTGAGGTTTATTCTCAAATAGAAAAAAGATTAAAATAATCAACTTGTAGATGCAGTCGCTCTACGGGGCGATTGCAAATACAAAAATAAAAAAATATAATGGCTATAAGTGTAGATACAATATATCAAAGAGTTTTAGCAATAGCTAATAAAGAACAAAGAGGTTATATTACACCTCAAGAGTTTAACTTACTTGCAAACCAAGCTCAAATGTCTATATTTCAATCTTACTTTTTTGACAAAAACACAAGAGAAAGATTAGAACCTGTAGTTAATCCTGAAACTGACGAAACTAATATATCTGAGTTAATCGACAGAAAATTATCCCCCTTTAAAGAAAGTTTACCTGTAACAAGCGGACATACGTTTCCAGCAACAACAACTGTAAGTGGTGCTGCTATTGATATATTTCAATATGGTCAAGTTTTTTTTAACGATCAAGTTTGTAGAAAGGTTACAATTAATGAAGCTGAAAGATTAAAAAAGTCTGTTAGGCATATGATTGATACAGACCCAATATACGCAGATAATAGAGTTACCGGTAGAGATATAGTTGTATACGCTGGTTCTACTACTGAAAAAACATCTAACGTTACTGTTGAGTGTTTTAGAATACCAAAAACAGTTAACTGGGCTTATACAGTAGTAAACAACCAAGCTTTATATAATGCATCAGCTAGTGACTTACAAGACTTTGAATTACACAAGGTAGAAGGTGGGCTTTTAGTTTTTAAAATACTAGAATTATCTGGTGTAATAATCAATAGTCCAGATGTAGCTACTTTAGGTAGCACAAAAGCAACACAAGTAGAACAAAAAGTAAAACAATAATACATGGCAATAATAACAAATGACGAACAAGCTTATTACGCAACTGGTGGCGATCATGGTAGTTATCAGTTTATAAGTTTACAAGAAATTATAGATACATTTAAAGCAACATATGTTGGTGAAAATAAAATATGTCAAAATGTGCTAGATACAGATGTAACTTTTTTTGCAACAAGAGGTATACAAGAATTAAGTTACGATACGTTAAAGTGTACTAAAGACTGGGAAATAGTTGTTCCAGCTACATTAGTTATGGTTATGCCTGTTGATTATGTTAACTATACAAAATTAGCTTGGAGTGACGCTTCTGGTATAGAACATATTATATATCCTACAAGATACACTTCTAATCCTAAAAAAATAGAAGAATCAATAACTAACTTTGGTGGTTTTGCTACGGATGGCGCTAATGAAGATTTAGACGGTACAGTTGATAGTGATGGTAATGATACGTCTACAACTTATGAAAATTACAAATCAGGAGATACTACAATAAATGAAATAGACGATTATGATGATGATACATATTGGCCTTATCCTGGTGGTAGGTTTGGTATTAGTCCAGAACACGCTCAAGTAAACGGATCGTTTTACATAGATGAAGATGCTGGTAAATTTCATTTTAGCTCAAACTTATCAGGCAAAACATTAATATTAAAATACATTAGCGATGGTCTAGTAACAAACGCTGCTAACACAGCTCTAGATTTAAGTGCTACAAAAATACACAAATTTGCTGAAGAAGCAATTTATAAATATATAGCGTATGGGGTGTTAAGCGCTAGGAACGATAGTAATCCAAGTATGTTGGCGTTACTTAAAAAAGAAAGATTTGCAGAACAACGTAAAGCAAAATTAAGATTATCAAATTTAAAAATAGGTGAACTTACACAAATAATGAGAGGTAAGTCTAAATGGATAAAACACTAATTAAATGCCAGAAATAAAAAGACAGTTTGGCGCTAGTAAAATGGACAAAGACAAGGACGAAAGACTTGTCCAAAGTGGTGAATATAGAGACGCGCAAAACGTAGAAATAAATACATCTGAAGGATCAAACGTAGGTACTGTGCAAACTGTAAAAGGTAACACAAAGCTTGATGATATTTTTTCAAGCAATGACTTTGATTGTGTTGGGTCTATAGCTGATCATAAAAACGATAAAATATACTGGATGGTTACTGGTCCACAAACTGGTGAAGCATCAAATATACAAACAGAAACAGGTAGCTTTACTGGCGGCGCACAAGTATATAAAGATTATATTTTAGAATATAATATACAAACAACTCACTATAGGTATATTGTTGTTGATATACATAAAGTTGTAACAAAAGAAGTTTCAGGTAGTCACACTAGTAACAAAAATCACGTACATATTCCAGATATGGGTACTAGTACTATTAATATTACTGGTGTTAGAATAGGCATGAAGTTAACAGGGTTTTTTACAAATGGTAGTGGTAGTACTATAACAGCACCAAATGGTACAAGTGTTGCTAATGGGCAAACTTATTCTGTGTCAGAAATAGATGATGTATTTGTAACTGATATTATTAAAGATGCTGGCAGTCCTTCTGACTGGGCAATATCTTTATCTAAAGACATAGAAATATCTCAAGATGATAACATAACATTTTTAGCGCCTAGAGTTTTAAATTACCATAAAGATAGGTTGATAACAGGTATAAATGTTATGGATGGTATGTTATTTTGGACAGATAACCATACTGAACCTAAAAAAATAAATATTGAAAGATGTGCCTTAGGTACTGGTGGTACAGAGTATTTAAAAGGTGGAGGTACAGCTGGCTTTGCAGCGGGCTCACCTACTTCAGATTTATTTTTTCAATTAGACGCAACACACGGTTTTCCAACAAGTGATAGAACCGATCACTTTCACACTAGATTAGTTTCTTCTATAGATGGTTTTAATTTAGAAGTAGTTACTAATTTCGCTGGTAATAAAGCGGTGTTTTTAGAAGAAGAACATATAACAGTTTTAAGAAAAGCACCTTTAACACCTCCACACTTAGACATGTCTATTACAGAGGCAGAAAGAAATAATTCTACAACAGGTGTAGCCAACAATACATCAACAATAATTGATTTTGCTTTTTCAGATGTAAACCCTGTAAGTGGTAACTCTGAACTATTATCAGCTGGTGATGGTCCTTTTGAAATATTTTTTAATGAACCTGTTGATTTTAGACCTGGTGATGTTTTAATATTTACTTCTGATGAAGATGCAGATGAAGATACTTTTATAGAACATGAAGTTAGAATACGTATAGAAGATGTACCATCAGGTCATAGTGCACCAGATACTATATTATCAGGTGCCGCTGGTGATGCTTTTACATACATAGTGCTTGGCATAGACCAGTCAGTACCAACATCTGAAGTTACTTACAGATGTAGACTACAGCAAAGTAGACCTTTGTTTGAAAATAAATTTGTTAGATTTGCGTATAGATATAAATATAAAGATGGTGAATATTCAGTTATATCACCATACTCTGAAATAGCTTTTAAACCTGGTGAATTTAATTATGCACCAGTACAAGCTTACAACCTTGGTATGACTAACCAGTTAAGAAATTTAAAAATAACTGATTATGTTGTTGAAGATTCAACTCGTGGTAGAGATGTTGTTGAAATAGATATATTATATAAAGAAGAAGGTAAACCACAGATATATACTGTTGAGTCTATAAAAATATCAGACGAATCACCTAGATGGCCAGGAGGTGTATATGAAAGAGGTGTTTATGAATTAACATCAGAGTTAATACACGCTTTACTACCAGAAGATCAATTAATAAGACCTTTTGACAATGTACCTAGAAAAGCATTAGCTCAAGAAATAGTAGCTAATAGACTTGTGTATGCAAATTATTTACAGAACTTTAATATATCAAAAAATGGTGTAGAGATATTGCCACAAGTAAAATTATCAGCCACATCAACTTTAAGTGAATTAGGACAAGTATTTGCTAACGAAACTAATTTTGATCCTATGCCTAGTGCTGATGCTTTTAAGTCTGTAAAGACAATAAGAACATATCAACTTGGTGTTGTATATAGAGATGAATATGGTAGAGAAACACCAGTGCTTACAGGTGGTAAAGATTCAACGTTAAAACTTGAAAAAGAAGAAGCATTTAAAATAAATAAATTAACAGCGCAAATATCTACAGAAGCACCTGACTTTGCACACTCATGGAAATTTTTTGTAAAAGAAACTTCTAACGAATACTATAACATGGCAATGGATCGTTGGTACAACGCTGAAGATGGTAACGTTTGGATTAGCTTTGCTTCTGCTGAGAGAAATAAAATTGATGAAGATACTTTTTTAATACTTAAAAAACAGCATGAAAACAACGTGCCTGTATCAGACCTTGCTAGATATAAAGTTATTGCTATATCTAATGAAGCGCCATTGTTTATAACGTTAGATCAAAAATTAATAGGTACAGTTGATCCTGCAAATTTCCCTAACTTTACTCAAATTGTAAGAACTACAACAAATGGTTTTCCTTTTGAAGGATACACAGAGTTTGATATAGCGGCAGCTCCGTTTTACACCTCTATGTCAACAACACAAAGTGGTTCTGCTGGTTTAGACCCAAATATTTTACAAGCGCTTTACGCTGGTCAAGTTTATATTAGATTTAATGTTTCTGGTGTTACTAGCCAGTACTATAACGTTGCGTCTATAAAACAGTCTTTTGATGATCCTAGTTTTCACACTATAAATGTTGACGGTATATTAGGTCCTGATGTAGATTTTTTAGCGCCAGGTCAAACTATAGGTAATGCTGTTAGCAACATAAGAATAGAAATGGTAACTAGAATACCAGTTAAAAAACCAGAGTTTGATGGAAGGTTTTTTGTTAAAATATATAGAGATTTAGTATTAGAAGAAAACATACTTACACAAAGTGAAAACCAAAGATTTCAAGTTGTAATGGCTATGAATACTAATTATTTAACTTATAACAGTTTAGGGATAAATAGTCCAGATGCTACTTCTGGTAGTAATATATACCTTTTAAAAGCTGTTGACGGGAATTATCCAGGTGGTGATTCAGACTATCATTTCCACCCTGCTGGTTTTACTGATAATTCTAGCGGTAGTGATGCAATATCAGCTTTAGAAGAAGGTCTTAGAATAAACCTTAGGGGTAGAAGAAGAAGAGCAACCGCAGCCTGGTGGACAGCTTACGCGCAGGGAGGTTCGGGTTGGTTTATAGATAGTGCTATAACAGCTAACGAAGATGTACAAAACCAAGGAGGCACGGATAATACTCAAATACCACCTAGTAGTTTTGGTGCTACTAGTTACTTTAATCACCAAACTAATATAGCAAACGGACAGCACGGTATATTTGATGCTAGTTTAGCTAGTGTTAACCCCGCTGGAGTAACAGGTCCAGGTACAGCTGTATTAATGTCATACGCGGGTGTATATCAAGACGGTCAAAGAGGTGTTTTTACTGGTAAAATGACAAATAGAGGCGCTATGCCTAATGATTTTAGTATTGGAAACGAAACGGATCAAGCTGAGATAGTTAGTTTTTTACAAACAGGTAGGATGTTTAGATTTAGAAATGATCCAGATCAAATAGTTTATACTGTAAGAAGCCATAGAGTTTTACCTCGTAGATTTAATTATGATCCTGAAAACAATATTGGTTACTTTGGTTATGATGACTTTGAACACGGATCAAACCACAGATGGTCTGTTGAATTAATTATTGAAGATAGAGATGGTTTTGGTATTGGAAACGCTAATGGTAACGGAACTAGTTTTCATCCATACGATCACACAGCAGCTAACGGCGCTGAGTGGGGTACGGCTGTAGATTATAGAAACAACGGTGTTATAGAGTTTGTAGAACAGTTTGATCCTTTTGATGGTAGATTATCAAGTACAAATCCAGCTATATGGGAAACAGAACCTAAAGAAGATGTTGGTTTAGATATTTACTACGAAGCTAGTCAAGCATATCCTTTTGTATTAGACGCTGATACTAACGAACAATATGGTAAAATAGGTGCTGTTGTTAATAAACAACCAACTAATGTTTTTGGTGTAACAACTGGTGTTGCTTTTGGTGTAACTACTAAAGTTGAAAGTTGGAGTAGCCAAACAGTTACTTTAGATACTGCTATTGATCAAGCGGTTAGTGTAAATGATGTAATTACATTTACAACTAGTGATGGTGCTGTAAACAGGTTAATAGCTAAAGAAGCTTCTGCCGTGGGTGATTTGACAATAACTTTTTATGGTACGCTTAGAGATCAAGAAACAGATCCAGATAAAATGCCACACAAACAAACTTTTGATTTAGCTTATAGTAATTGTTATTCTTTTGGTAACGGCGTTGAGTCTAATAGAATAAGAGATGACTTTAATCAACCTTATATAAAAAACGGTGTTAAGGCTTCTACGGTACTAGCAAAACATTATGAAGAAGAAAGAAAAGCAACAGGCTTAATACACTCTGGTATATATAATTCAGTTAGTGGTATAAACGAAACAAACCAGTTTTTAGCAGGTAAAAAAATAACAAAAGATTTAAACCCTAGACATGGCTCTATACAGGTTGTAAAAAGTAGAGATACAAACCTAGCTGTTGTTACAGAAGATAAGTGTTTTAGCATAATAGCAGATAAAGACGCTTTATTTAAAGCAGATGGTAGTTCTGATTTAATTTCAAAAAGCGTGGTGCTGGGTGCTGTAACAACTTATCAAGGAGACTATGGTACTAAAAACCCAGAATCTTTTACTATTGATAATTATAGATCTTATTTTGTAGATGCAGCTAGAGGCCAAGTATGTAGACTATCAAATGACGGTATAACACCAATATCATCACAAGGCATGCATGACTGGTTTGCTGATAATTTAAAACCTGGCACTGTAGACGGTACACAGACAACTATTAAAAAAATAATAGGAACTTTTGATGATAGAAAATCTTTATACAATGTTAGTATAACGCAACAATTTGAAGTACCTAAAAATGATAATAACGCAAAAGCTTACGCTGCACCAACAACAACAGTTTATACTCTATCATACAGTGAAAATTCAAAAGGTTGGGTTAGTTTTAGAGATATAGACCCAGAAAACGGTTTAAGTATAAACAACGATTTTTATACATTTAAGTTTGGTGCTTTATGGAAAGAATATTCTAACGATACTAGAAATAATTTTTATGGCGTGCAATATGAATCTTCTTTAACAGCTATATTTAACGATCAACCAGGAAGTATAAAAAGTTTTACAAGTGTAAACTACGAAGGTACGCAAGCTAAAATAACAAAAGAATTAACAGATAGTAATTATTATAATTTAAAAGATTTTACTGGTTGGTATTTAGATAACTTTGTAACAAACGAACAAACAGCAAGTATACCAAACTTTATAGAAAAAGAAGGTAAATGGTATAACTATTTAAAAGGTGAAACAACTTCACATGTGAATGATGAAATTGATTTATCTGTAACTTCTAGCAACTTAGACCAAAAAGAATTTTCAGTACAAGGACTTGGCATACCAAGCTCTGTAAGTGGATCTGGAGATACTAGAAGATATAAATTTGTAGTAAAAAATAATGAAAGTACAACTTATAATCCAGACACAGAAATAGACAGCAATACAGATGGTGCTGCTGACGGTGTTTGGGACTCAACAGCGGATTAATATGGCAAATTGGACAGTATCAGAATCATCAGTAGCGACAACACAGGGAGTAACAGTTTCCTCAGATGTTGTATTAACTATAACACCAAACTCTGGTTACGTTATAACTGCAAGTAACTTTAAAATAGGTGGAGCTAGTAACACAGCAACTAATGAGTGGACTGGTGGTAACGTAGACATAGGTGTTAACAAAGTAACTTTCGCGGATACAGGCACGGCTAATACAGTAGGTAATACAGTGACAGCTACTGTAAACTTTGATAGTTTTTCTATGCCAGGTTCTGATAAGTTTTTGTATATTGATATAGATGAAATAGCAGCTACAACTTCTTTGTCGAGATCTGTTTGTATAAACACGTTTCATACTTTAGAGCAAGATAGTGCTGCTGTAGATAAACACACTGTCACAACAACAAGTAACACAGGTATAACACAAACAGATAACACAAGTCAAATATCAAGCACACTACAAAGTACTGGCACAGCTGTTCTTCATGTTAATCATCAGGGTAATGTTGCTGAAGGTGTAACGCCTCCTGGTACTTTAGTTTTAACAAAAGTTTTTGCAACGAATACTACTAACGGTTATTATTATGTAGCAACACCAGACTTTATAATTACAACACCAAATTACGGTAGTTATTATACTGTAACTACAAGTAGTGAAGTTTATGACTCTAGCAATAATTTAACAAGTGTAACTTTTAAAGTATTTTACAATCCACCAGTAAACGTTCAAGGCTTAGAAGATATATCTAACATGTGTGAGCTAGGTCATAATATAGTATTTAGACACACATTAAACCAATTAGTAGCCGTACAACCTGGAACAACAACAGAAATAAAAACATTTACTGGTAATCAAGATTATGTAAGTTCTGACGGTGATATACGTAATTACACAGCTACGGGAGATTCTGGCGCACAATTTAAACTAGCTATAACAAGTTCGGACTCTAGTAAAACATATGATTTTACAACTAATACATTTACAGCTGACGCTAGTGATTCAGGTACAATAACAATACCAACAAGTGGTGCACAAAACTTTAAAATAACATTTCCATCAACATCTTCTGATTTAAATTACAATTTTGTAATAACACCAGAAGGTACAACAAAAGCAAAAGAAATAATACCAACTACAACTGGTGATTTTAAAGTATTAGAGTTTGCGCCTGTAGTAGTAGCTTTAGGTTTGCTAGACGGAGCTAACGTTTATGATGATAGCGAGTTATTAGATGGTAGTCCAAACACTGCTATAACAATAAAAGGTCAAGCTGGTAGACGACATTCTCTACCAATTGAAAGAACTTTTTCTTACACTATACAACCAGACATGATAACAGCTGGTAGCGGAAGTATAGCGCCAAAATCATCTTTAGATTTTAGTTTAGATACAACGCAACAAATAGAAACACAATTAGACGGAACATCAAGCACTACATCTGTAGATGTTGATACTACAACTGGTGTTACAGCTGGAGACTCTGTTAATTGGGATACAATAACTAGATTTGTTGGTCTTGCTGGATCTAGAAGTTTTGCAGTAACAGGAACAGGTTCGGGTGGTTTTGCACCAATTGATGGAGAAGTTGTAAGAACTGATCATACAAATTTAGTTGTTGGAATGGAGGTAACAGGTGAAGGCGTACCTGCTGGAACAGTGATAACACGTGTTAGTGCAAGTTTAATAGATGTAAATCAAAACGTAACGCTAAAGCCTAGATCAGCTTTAAGTTTCAACACATCAGGAATAACTGTATCTTCTGTTACAGATAGCAACACTTTAGTTTTATCACAAACAATACCTTTAGCACAAGACGATTTAACAATAAGAATAGGTTCTGCAACAGATGGGTCTACAAGTGCTACTGTAAAAAGTGCCACTGTAACACAAAGCAGTTCTAACGTAATAATAGCAGGTACTTTATGCATATATAGTTTTGGTACATCTTCAGAAACAGTAAAACTAGATTTAAACGAATTAATAACAATATCATAACATGGCTTCATTATCATTAACTTTTCCAGACCCTTTAAACGTATCACTAGCAATTGGTGATACAGCTTATTATGTAGCTACTAACACTAAAGGTGGTTTTTTAACCACACAACAGTCTGGTAATACAAACGAAGAAACAATAGTTAAAATAGGCGTTGTATCAGCTATTAATCAAACAACTAATACAATAACAATAGCAACAAACACTTTACAATCAAATCAACTACCAACTACTAGTAGTTATATATTTTTTAGTAAAGATAATAAAGTTAATTCTAGTAGTATATTAGGTTATTATGCAGAGGTTACTTTTAAAAACAATTCTACTACAGAAGCAGAGTTGTATAGTATAGGTTGTGTTGTGGGTGAAAGTAGTAAATAATTAATAAAAAGTGTGATTATATCACTATAATAAAATATAATAGTGAAAAATATAACTTTAAATAAAAGAAAAGAAATACAAAAATTACAAGACAACTGGGTATCTATTGCTGATGGAGTTAATATTATAGGAGATGGTACAACCGTTGTTCATTGTGATGAGTTTCCATTAAAACATAGTTTTGCAGACGGTGTTTATATTAGACAAATGGATATGAAAAAAGGATCTGCAGTTGTTGGTCATATACATAACCACGAACACGTTTGGTTTTTATTAACTGGTGGTTTAGCTGTGGCTACAGAAAAAACAGTTGAAGAGTATATAGCACCTTGTTATGTTATTGCACAACCAGGTAGTAAAAGAGTTATCTATGCTTTGGAAGACTCTATATTTGTTAATATACACAAAAACCCTAGTAACACAAAAAACATAGAAGAATTAGAAAAAGATATTGTTTCTACAACATTTGAAAAATATGAAGAATACATTAATAAAAATAAATAGATTATGAGTTTTATAGCAGTAGCAGCTGGTGTAGGTATAGCGGCAGGAGCCGCTAACGCTATATCTGGGTGGAAAAAGAAAAAAGCAGCTAAAGCAGCTAACGCACAAGCAAGACAAGAAATGGAGGCTGCTAAAGAAAAGTACATGAATCTTGATACTAGTAATCCATATTTAAACATGGAAAATACTATGGAAGATTTAACTGTAAACCAACAAGCGGCTGATTTTGCAGCAACTAAATCTGCACAAAGTGAAGCTAACATATTAAACAATATGAACAAAGCAGCTGGTGGTTCTGGTGTAGCTGCGCTTGCACAAGCATTAGCTAATCAACAACAAATAGGTGCACAAAAAGCTTCTACATCTATAGCAGAGCAAGAAGCTATGAATCAAAAAGCTGAGCGTGGTCAAGCGTCTAAAATACAAAGTTTAGAAAGAGAAGGTGAAATACAGTCTAGGAATTTAAAACAAAAACAAGCTGGAGTTGCTTTAGACATGGCATCTATGGATGTTTCAAATACAGCTGGTCAAATGATGGCTGCAGATCAACAAATGGCGGCTGGAATAACAAGCATGGGTACAAGCGTTGGTAATCTTGCCTCTGGGCTTGGTATGCGTAAAAAAAATAGTTCATTAAAAATGAGGTCTCCTTTTAAAGGTGGTGTTTTAAGCGCTGGTAGTTGGGATCCTAAATATTATCAAGAAGCAATGACCGCACAGAATAGAGCACAGGGTAACACGCTTGGTGCTCTTTCTTATATTGCTGAGGATATAACAGGAGGTTTAATGCAGCAAAAAGAAGCTGAAAAAACCAGAATAGAGGGTTATGAAAATATGTTACAAGGTAATGTAGATAAAATAGCTGAAGGGGCTGGTGGTTTAGGTAAAGAATATTATAACATAGCTTTTGATCAAGCGTCAGGTTTACAAGAGCAGTATATGGAAGCTGTTAGAAACAATGATAAAAAGAAACAAGCAGAAATAAAATTACAACTTCAAGGTTTATCTACAAGTGTTGGTACGTTAAAAGAAGGCTTAAACTTAGTTTCTGAAATGCAAAACAATGAGCAGGGTAAAAGTGATTTATCAGCTGGTATGACAGAGCAAGAAAAAATGATTTTAGCTACATGTACAGATCCTAACAACCTTGTTTATCAAAACGGAGAGTTTGTATGGAAAAACCCAGAGTATGATCCTAATGTAGAAAACTCTAAAGAGTTTTTTAATCAAGATGATTTTTCTGGTTCGTTAAAAGAAATAGACAGAGCTGGTATGAAGAGTTATATAGAGTATGAAGAAAACTTTACAAATGCAGGTTCTGATTTTATTAACGGTGTAGAAGGTGCTAGCCAATTTGAAGAAGATAGAATTAAAAGTAAAAATTTAGACTTTATAACAGAAGACAATATATCTTCTATGATGCATGATGATTATAGGGGCACTGGTACTCAAAATACTTTCGCAAAACAAATAGGTGGTTACTTAGAGCAAGTTAATTATGCTAACTTAGGTTTAGACCCCGCTCAATTTGATAGAACTGGAGAAGGTGTTGTTGATGAAAATGATTTTATTAACGAAGAAGATAAAGATAAGTTATATAGAGCAATAACAGATAGATCACATCCTCTGTATGATTTTAACACTTCTCAGGCTATTTTAGCTGATTACCTAACTATGAATCAGAAAAAACGTTTTTACGGTAATAGTAACCCTAATTTAACCCCGCAGGTAGGAGAAACAATGGATGAGTTTATAAGTAGAGGCGGTATAATGGGTATGCATACTGGGCCTGGTAGTAATTTAGTTTATGATAAAGACGCTGGTTTTAGACAAAGACAAGGCGCTAGCGTTGATGATATTTTAGCTGGAGCTTAATAAATATATATAGTATGAGTGAAAGATGGAGACAACTTAGCGAAAGACAAATAGCCGAAAGCTTATTAGCTCAAGGTCGTACTGTGGAAGAAATACAAGCTGCTATTCGTTTAAAAAGACAAACATTAAAAGTAGAGGCAGAGCGTGAAGCAAAGATAGCTGAAGCGGTTAAAAAACAAGAAGAAGCAGAAAAAGCAGCTTTTGAAGAACTAAAATTAGAGCAAGCTTCTATATTCGGGGAGTATGATAGTGAAGAAATGCAAGAGCTGTTAGACGCAGGTAATCAAGTTATTAAAGATAATATTGCTAAAGATTTAAATAAGTTAACAGTAGAAGGCGCTAAGTACAAAGCTAATAAAGAACTACATGGTGAAGAAACTGATGGTTATTTATTAAGCTATGGAGATGATAAGTTTGTTACTGGTACTTTAAATAGAACTTATGGAGACAAAGGTTTTAAGTTTAATAATGACGTAAACAATGATCAAATATCTGTTACGTTTAAAGGTGGTAAAAGATATACTTTTTATACGGATCATTTTAAATCCAAGAAAGACCTTAAGCAATCTGAGAATCTACAAAAATGGATGCAAGAGCAATTGCAAAATGAATACAAAATAGGTGGTGCTGGTAATAACTATAGAGCTATAGCAAATAAAAAAGGTAAACTAGAGTGGCATTATATAGATGCCGAGGGCAACTCTAAAGGTAAAGTAAAAGAAAAATATTTATTAGATGGTCTTAACAAAACAAATCCAGAAGCTTTAAATAAAAATAGATACAAGCAATACACAGCTAGATCTACAGAAGAACTTATGGCTGAAATGGATCAAGAGTTTTTAGATGCTGATATAGATATAAATGCGGAAGTAGTATGGTCATATGTAGATGAAAATGGTAAAACGGTAATAGCTTCAAAAGAAGAACAAAAGTCTATGAATCTTTTGCATGGACCTAAAGCATTATACGAGGTTGAAAATAGAAAAGAAGGTCAAGAAAACTCACAGATATATAGATTAAGCACAGCAAGAGTAACAGAAAAAAAAGCTTACCAAAAGAAAGAAAAAGAGCACACTAGGAGAAAAGACATGGGCTGGGAAAAATATTATCAAGATGTTTGGTACCCTAAAAATGTTGGTGAGGCTGGGTCAAAAACAAGATTAAAATCTATAGTAACATCAAAAGGTTGGAAAAATTTTCTTAGCGCTACTGGTATTGCTAGTGAAGCGAGTACGTTTAACACAGTAAAAAACGATTACCAAGCTTATATAAATGAAGCAGCGCCTGGTAAAAAAGAAGGTGGTATGGATGATATTGTTGATAATGATATTACTAGTCCTGAAGTTTATACTTTACAAGATGATGGTACTTACAAAATAACTGATGAAGAAGTTGAAAGATTAAAAAGTATTGGTGTTAGACCGGCTAAAGATCAAATAAAAATTAGTCAAAAAGATTATGATTTTAAATTATTAGATCATAAGAAAAGTATATCATCAACAGATACTAAATCTATAGAAGCTTTTTGGAGTGGAGAATACAATGGTAACAGCTCAGTAAGTCAAGTTGTACAAATAGCTAGTCAATTGTCTGAAAAAAATAAAGAAAATTATTTAATAGAAAACAGTGAAGAGGGTAGAGCGTTTGGTAATTCAGAGCAAATAAACTTTGTACCAGGTGAATACAACCTTAATGGTGAAAATATAAAAGTTACACAACAAGATGTAGATTATTATAACAAATGGTATAATAACTACGAAATAAATGGTGATCACAGTAAAAATGAAGAGAAATGGATCAACCATGAAAAAGAAAAAAAAGAGTGGGACGAACGTTACAATAGTTTTAAAGATAAGTCATGGTATGTAGAGAGCATGCAAAACTTAAAAACTTCGGATAACAAACAAGGTGTAAAAGATGAAATAAAAAGTAAACAACCTAAATGGTCTTATTTTTATGATGACAATGATCTTAGTGGTATAGGTGTTGATGACATGCAAGACTTTGAAATGTTTGTTGAAGAGCAAATGAAAAATGGTTTGTTTAAAAATCTTGATATTTCTACATACGGTTATAAAGAAGATGAAGACGTTTATGAAAGCGCTTCACTTCAATGGGATGAAAAAAAAGGAAAGTTCTTTTATTCAGGTGGTACTGTTGCTGATGGTTACGATTATCTACAAGTAGATAAATTTAAAGCACAAGCTTTACAAATGTACCTTACTGATCGTATAGGTAAAAACAGAGAAGTAGTAAACAATTACGCTGATGCCGGTATTATTAGCGCGTCAAACTCTTTAGATTCTAGCTCGGCTGTTGTTGCTGAGCTTGATACTGATGTAAAGTCTTTGTTAGAAGAATACAAAACATTACAAGAAGATATTAAATCTGGCAAAGTAAAAGACGATGAAGAAAGTAAAAGTAAACTAGAAGAGCTATCTGCAGATATAAATGGTAAAAGCAAGATGTTAGAGCATTTTGTTGGTGTTTACAATGAAACTGCTAATAACGAATACAATCAAGAGTTGTTTAACAAGTACAATGATTTAGTAGAAAAAGATCAAAAACTTATACAATCGTTTAATAATTTAATAACACCAAACAAAGACGAGCCTTATGGTATAAAAAATATAGCTAAAGACCTTTATGATGATGAAATGAAAAAACAAGAAAGACTTCATAAAGCACAAAACGGTCATGTAGGTTGGCAAATAGCAAATATAGCTGAAAGTGGCTGGGGTGCTTTTGCTAATACTATATTTGGTTTAGGCGCTGTAGTTCAAGCAGAAATACCAAGGTTGGTAGGTGCAGGTAAAGATGCTAAAGGTAGGGCTCAAGTATATAACATGTATAATCTTGGTGCTGAGCAGGTAACATGGGACGCCGTTGGCGAGGGAAGCGTTATAGACGAAGAAACTGGTGAAATACAATGGACTAATATATTACCGGCAACAGCCGCTGTGGTTGTAGACATGTATGCAATGGTAAGAACTGGTGGGCTTGTAAAAGGTGCTGTAAGCGCAAGTTCTAAACTTGCTAGTAAAACTGCTCTTAGACTAGGTAAAACTCTTAAAATCCCAACTGTTGGTTTAACAAAGCTAAACCCAGCTATTAATAAAATTGGTCAAATTTCTTCAAAAGCGCAAATAGCAAATAGAGCAGCGCAGTTTAGCGGTTCCAGCCTTGTTATTTTTCCTAAAAACGTTCAAGAGGCAGTATCACAAATAGATGATGATTTTACAGCTGAAGATGCTATGAAAGGAGCTTTTTGGAAAACAGCAACAGAGTCTGTTATAGAGATGTTTAACCCTGATATTGCTATGTTTCCAAAATTAAATAGATTTAAGCAAACACCTGGTTGGGGTAGTTACAAGTTATGGAAAGACGGTAGTAACGCTACTAAAGTTTTTAATCTTTTTAAACAAAGTATTAAAGAAATACCAAAAGAAATACTAGAGGAATTTTCACAAGAAGTTGCTAGTGGTTTACACAACGCTTATCGTAATCAAAAATACAATACAAACTTTGAATTACCAACGCTTGATGATTTTAAAGAATTAGGTTTAGTTACTCCTGCTTCTATACTTTCAATGGGCGCTATAAGAACAAGGGGTTTTAGAAGAGGTAAACCTGATTCAAGTTTATATACCGCTGCTGTAGAAGATTTTAGTGGTTTTAGTAATGAAATGTTAAAACGATACAATGCTGGTGATATAGACGCGGATAACTACATGAATATAATGCAAACTGTCAATGGGTTTAATTTAGCTAAAAATAGCATTGATCCAGAGCAATATGCTAACATGACAAATATAGAAAGACAAGAAACGTTAAGTTTGTTATACGCTAAAAATGAATTACAAAAATCAATCAAAGAAAGTACAGATCCTATACAAACAGAAAAGTTAAGAAGAGATTTAAAAAATGTAGAGCTAGATATAAAAAGAGTAGCTAAAACAGTTGAGACTGGTTATGTATCAAGAGAGCAACAAGCTAAAGAGTTTCAGGTAGTAAACTTAAAAGCTCAATGGAAAAATTCTGAACTTGGTTCTAAAAAAAGACAAGATTTAAAAGTTAAAATACAAAAAGCTATAAAAGAACGTAATGATCTTAGAGAAAAAGCTTCTTTATATGAGTTTAATGGTAAGCATTTTAACAGTGCTTCTAAATTTATAGCGGCTTTACAAAAGGCAAAAGCAAATGGTTATTTTGATAAAGGTAAAGTACCTAAAATACGTATAAGCAATAAAGTTAATTCTAAAAAAGCAGCTTATGTAGCTGGTATGGTTAATGATTTAACTGGTAGAAGTTTGTTTAAAAAAGGCGAGGTTTTAATGAGTACTAATGATGTTCAAGAAACTTCAGAATTTTTAACAAGCCCTGATAATCAAGGCAAAACAATAAGCCAATTTAGACAAGAGTTACTAGAAGAAAGACGTAAAAAAAATCCAAATACAAACCGTATAAATGATTTACAAAATGCTGTAAAACTAATAGAGCTTCAGGGTAGAGGTTATGAACTAGACGAACAAGCTGGTGGTATGATTATAAAAGGTAGAGAAAACCAAGCATTAAAATCACTTGAAGATCAAGAAATAGAAAGAAACATTAATTCTGTTCGAGATGTTTTAGGAAAAGCAGGTCTTGGTATGGCCGCATTAACTCAAGAACAAATAGATGAAGCTGTTGCTGCTGGTGAATTAGATCCTGTGTTTGCTGAAGAAGGTGTTAATGCTTTTATACATGAAATGAATATAGATGGTAAGCCCGAAAGAGTAGTGGTTGTTAACAAGGATATGGCTAAGAAGTACAAAAAAAACACAGCTGCGTCACATGAGCTATTACATATGGTTTTATTTTCTGTTTTAAACGGTCCTACAAGAACAGTAAAAGGTCCTGATGGCAGAAACTACCAAACAAGATTAACAGAGGAAGGTGCTAAATTAATACAAGGGTTTTTAGATTTATTACCAGCAGATCATAGAAATAAACTAGAAACAGTTGTTTATAGAAACGGATATAAAAATGAAAACTTTGATAAAGAAAACGGAGCAGAACTACCGTTTGAAGTTTATGCAGAAGAATATTTAACACATTATCATGATTTAGTTGTTTCTGAAAAAGGTGAATTAAAAATTGATATAACTCAACCAGATAATAGATCAGTTGTTAGAAAAGTTGTAGATTATTTTAAAGACTTTTTGAAAACAAAAGTAGACGAAGATGTACACGAAGTAATTGACATTAACATAAAAACACCTCAACAGCTTTTAGATTTTTTAAATACTTATAACAAGCAAGCTGTTGAAGGTAAGTTTAGTGATCAACTTGTAGATATGGCTACGTCTAGTTCAAAGCTTTACGCAGAAACAAAACAAAAAGAAGAAGACCCAGCAAGGCCACTTTCTAGAACTCAATTTTCAAGATCTGAAGCGGCGGTAAACGAAGAGTTTGGCAACGAACAAAGAGAAAGATTAGTACAAAGAGTTAATGATATATATGCAGATCCTAATATGTCTGTGGATGAAAAAGCTGGCTTAATAGCTGAAGAGTACAGAGGTATGGCAGAGGTTAGATTTGAAGTAGCTGTAGCAACAGCGCCATCACAACAAATAAGAGATATATTAATTAACAACAAAGAAGATGTTATAGCAGAAATGTTATATGACCCAGGTGACGGTAAAAATAAAGCTAGAAATGTTTTAGGTTTAGTAAGAGATTTTGAAGTTGAAAAACAAAAATATAGAAATATAGCTGCTTATATAAATAAATATTTTAGAGTTAGAGCTTATGAAGCTATATCTAAAATTACTAAAGATAAAATGTTTAAACAACAGTTTGAAGAGGCTCAAGGTTCTTTGCAAGAAACCGAAGCTCAAGAGGCTGATTTAAACGAAGACAATAAATTTGCAGCTGGTCAAATAGTAGTTACTAACAAGCTTGCTCAAAACGATCCTTTTAATGAAAATTTAAAAAGACAAATTAACGAGTATAATGAAGATATAAATAATCAAATAGATCAAGACCCAAGTATATATACTAGTAAAACATATAAAACTTTAAAAGATTTAAATCCTAGAAAAACCATAGAGCGTATGGTTAATGATCAAATAGTTAATGGTGCTTATGGTAAAGTCTATATTGATAACGGTAGTCCATTTTGGAAAACACCTAAAGGCAGAAAACAACTCGGAACACCTATTGTAGATGGTATATTAAAAAAGTTAACTAACAATGACAATTTAAACCAGCAAGATATAAAAGCTTTACAGCCTTATATTAGTAAGCATGCGTCTACATTGAAGATAAGTTTACCACAAGGTTTTACAACTGATAAAAATAATAATCCCATAAAAGCTACTGGTGTACAAAAAGTTTTATTAGAACCGTTTTACATCAAAGGTAAGAGAACATCTAAAAATATATTCCCACAACGTAAAAGAACTGATATAGGTGTTACAGAGTTTTTAAATGTCTTTGGTATAACGCCAGCTGGTGAAATAAATATAACAGGTAAAGAAAGCAATGTTAGTCAAAGAGTAAAAGCATTAATTGATCAACATGGTAAAGTAACAACAAATCAACAAGTTAGAAATCGTTTAATACAAAAAGGTATACCACAAGAGCAAGTTAATGAAATAGCAAACGGTAAATCTAATTTAGTATTTTCTAGAACAGCTGTTGATAACGATGTGAATCCTGTTACAAACGAAATAGAACCAGGTTATAGTCAAAGAGAGGCAGATGTAGCTACTTTAATGATAATGGCTTTAAGACAAGATCCTAAGCAGTACGATTATATGGCAGGTGTATATCCTGAAATAGCAGCGCTTGTAGATCAATTTTTACAAAACGTAAACGAAAGTTTAGGTGCTGGTAAAAATTATACACCTTTTATAAAAAATGATAAGTTTACACCCGATGCTATTAAGGAGTTAATACAAGGTAGAAACTGGAAAGGAGGTAAAATAAATCCTAAAGACCCTGATAATAAACCTTATATAGAAAAATACTCTAACCAAACAAGAGACTTAGGTGTATCTTTTCATCCTAACTTTCCTACTAAAACGTTATTGTTTTTATTAGGATATAAAACAGGTAGAACGTTAAACAAAAAAGACCATGTTGAAAATGTTACTGCTATTGAAAACAGAAGTCAAGAATTTAACGAGC
>Ga0208157_1000206_pt1 | contig 37491 bp, 56 predicted proteins | sample 5_EtaG_FD_184077 | JGI IMG/M metagenome (GOLD analysis project Ga0208157, IMG submission 184077) | Marine viral communities from the Subarctic Pacific Ocean - 5_ETSP_OMZ_AT15132 metaG (SPAdes) (version 2) | ecosystem: Environmental > Aquatic > Marine > Oceanic | place: Pacific Ocean | collected...
GCTTACTAACTAAGTTACGTAAATTATTTTGATAATCGGTAATCTTTTTTGGTTTATATCTTCTTCCATTCCTTGCAAACCTAAATGATTGATGTGCTTGTGGTTTGATCTGAATGTCTAAAGTAACCAACATCAAAAAGGAGAGTTATTATAATCTTCTACGTTATCTATTACTATTGGTAGTCCTTGTCTAACTTCAAATGCAAATTGTTGAAATGGTATTCCTCTACTTTTTTTACACTCGACAATAACTATATCTTTATTTGCACTAGATGTTTGTACACTAATTTGTGTTTCTGTTTTCTTCTCTAAGAACGAACCTAGATGTCCAGTAGCTTTTGAGTTATAGAAATTAGAATGTATAACAGTAATTATATGTATGTTATAATCTAATGTCCATTTCATTAAGTAGTGTATTACTTTATTCGATTTTTCTATATCATTTATATCATTTAATAAATCAGCAACACCATCAATTATAACTAAACCAACGTTCTCAGATTTAGATATATGCCAATCAATAAACTCTAATCTTTCATTAGGTAAAAATTGTCTAAGTGCATATGTTTCATAACCTGTACAATCCTTACACATCTTATGAACTCTATTAAATGTTCTTTGTGCGTGGTATCTACTTTGTTCAGTATCATAATGTAATACTTTTTTTGTACCCCTAAATCCTTTTATATCTTTTATATATGTTTCGTGTGAACCCATATAAGCTGACGCTAATAAACTAACTAAAAATGTTTTTTTACTCTTTGGTCCTGCGCTTATAAAACTAAAGTTGCCATATGTACCTAATGGTATAGGTTCTTTGTTAAATGCTAATCCTTTAGATATTGCTATTGGTGGTTCTTTTATTTCTTCATTAGAATCTACATAACTTTCTTTTAGTATCTTCTCAAACTTCTCTTCAAAATTTATACTATAATTCATTAATTAGGTCGTTTATTATGAGGGTTATTTTCTTTTTAACTTCATTGACAAATTCATCTATATCAAAATCATTATTAATATTATTAATAACCATATACTCATATAGATTAATTCTTAGTTTTTCAAAATGCTCTTTCTTACTTATTTGTATTACACTTCTAAAGTTATTTAAAATGTATGTATTAAAAAAATGTAGAAGCATTGGTTTGTCATTATATAGTTCTTGCTTGTCAAATTTCTCAGTAATGTACCATACTAGAAATCTTTCTAATAACATATTCTTTACCTTAAGTTTATTAATATCTTCAACAAGATCGTCTAGTAAATCAATCGATTCTTGATCTGAAATGTTATTATATAATTTTATTATCTTCTTATCCATAAAAAAAAGGGAGAGCATACACTCCCCCTTAACTACCAATTATTATGAAAAACTACTAATTAAAAAGGCAAGTCGTCACTATCATCAGAAACTACTTGCTTTGCTGTTTCCTTAGAATCTTTTGTTGCTACGCTAACTTTACCATCAGTCCAAAATACTTTACCATTACCTATATACTTCTTAGGTGCTTTAGCGTTTCTTTCTTCTTCCGATTGTTCTTCGTACATTGATATATTTTGACCATACTCATTAGTAAAGTCGCTAATAGAAACGGTGTAATTTTTATAATTACCATCTCTACCTTTTATTCCAATTGTTCCTAATACACTCATATTATATTTATTTAGTTATTACTTTACGATTATCAATTGCTTTTTGCAATTTCTTTTCTACTACTTTAGACATTCTATATTTAGTCTTAATAACATCTAACGAACCACCCTCTTTTAAATAAGTAATGGCTTTGTCAAACTTTTCACTTTTATCTTCAAGTATTTCTCTTGCACCGTGTGTGTTCGTTGCGTCAGAATCTTGAGTATCATCTATTAAAAATAAATTACCTAAAGCATACTTCTTTGCATAAGAAGAAGCACTCCCTGTTCTTTGTGGATCAGCTTGACCTTTCATATTGAAATCAATCACAGCTTGTGCTTTGCTTTCTATTTGCATATCTACTGAATCACAATCAATTAATTTTGCTGTTGATTCAACGTATAAACGTCCACCCTTATCCTTAATTGTATCACTAAGTTTAAGAGATAGTTTATATTTCATAGTAAGTGGTTTGATACCCTCAAGAATATCTTCCGCACTTCTATAATAATAATCACCAAACTTATTGTGTCTTTTTTTAGGCACGTTAAGTTCGTTTTGAATTGCTAATAATTTTTCTGAAATATTCATTTAATTTAATTTAGTTATACAAATGTATAAAAAATAATTAACATTTTATATATAGTTATTAATTATCCAAATACCAGGTTTCTTCAGATCATCATTATCTACGTGTATATGGTCTTTGCCAATACCAAATCTTCTAAAACCAACCATAGATAAACCCTCTATTATTAGTAATCTTTTTCTAGTGTCAGTACATCTTATATCACAAGCACGTCCAATTAAATGACTAGATGTAGATAATCCACCTTTACGTATATTTTCTTTTGGACTTCTATAACCACTTAGTATTTTAAATTTAACTCCTGCTATATCTCTAGCTTCGTCTAAACAATGTAGAAACTCTCTATCCATATATCCATAACCACTCCCTGGCATATCAGGAGAATCAAATTCATCATATGTAAAATATCTAAACTCCATTAAACATATTTAATTGTGTTGTTGTATTATGACTAGCATCATATCTCTTGTTGTCTCCCTTTGGGTATGGTTGTACTTCATAACCTAATGAATTAATCATTCTCTTCTTTAACCTTTTTTTTGCTAGTATCATTATATATCTATGCTTTTGTGATCTAGGTATTCTTTCAAACCTCTCAGGGTGTGCATACATATACTCTGTGCTAAAACTATCACCTAGAGTTCTACTATGTTTATTAGTTCCTTTCTCTTTCCAATCATAGTTCTTTTTTGTTAACCCTGTGTATATCCAATTAGTTGCTTGATAAATATATCCACTATGATTTTGTTCTGTATCAGCATATGAAACAATTATAGATGGTTGAGGTAATTTATAAAAAGTGTGTGCTACAAAATACGACAAAGTATTCTTTGGTAAATTCTCATTGACTACTAACCTATTTAATTCTAATACATTATTTCTCCATTTCTTACCACAAACATTATCACATAATTCCTTTGATATAGGATTGCCATATGTACAAACTCCAATCAGCTTGTCATCATCATATAAACCAAAAGAATATCTAATACTAGGTATACGTTTTGCATAATGCTTATATTTTAACCATTCCTTTGTTTGTTCTTTATGAATTGATCTGATTATATATTTTTCTATTTGTGACATTTTTATATATTTGCAAATGCGTAGTCGTAAATCTACGAAAAAAGTTACAAACTTCAATAGAGATATTGTTGGTTCAGGTAAATTATGAATTTTGTTTTTCTCTAGGGGAACTTTTTCTTTTCTTTCTTTTACCCTTTTCTTTCTTTTCTTTTACTTTAATAACTTACGTATAATATCTTTATAATACATAAATTCATTAAGTGCTAATAATCTAGCACTAACACTTTCATAATCTTCTATTTCTTTTTCATATTCAATTGTAGCTTTTACATTATTTATATCAATGCCATTAATAAAATCATTCCACAATTGACAATAAATTTCAAATTGTCTATGATTCATCTTTTTTTACCTTGACCTATATATTTTTTTTTGTAACCAGGTTGACCTTTAGATGCGTTTTTAGAATGAACTCCAGGTCTTTTCTTTTTTTTTGGTGGTATATATATAGTTACTTTAGGTCGTCTAGGCATTACTTACTTATTGATCTGAACTTTTCTGCACCTCTTGAACCAAAGTATGCTACATAGACTGTGATTAATAATGATTTTAATAAATCAATCCAACCAGTATCGACACTAAACTCTAAACCACTAGAATCAACAAAGATTAACAATACCATAGATATAGTTAAGAATATTAATGCCATAGGTCTAGTATTTTTACTTAACCAAGAATCTGATTGCATATCACTAGACCACCTTTTTGATACTTCTTGCATCTCAATAGTATCTTGATTTAATAATGCTAATGCTTTTTCTTTATCTTCAGGTGGTAAAGTTTCGTCTTTACTAATTAAGTTTTTTACAACACCAAACACTCCATTGTCTGGTAATACATCACCTAATGAATCTATTATAGAAGATCCAGCACCACTTAAAAACTTACCTACTTTAGTGTCTTTTAATTTTTTCTTACTCATATTACCATATATTTACTTTTACCATTTTCTTTATATGCTTTAAGACATCTATTTCTATTTTCATCTTTACTTACATAAGAAATATGAACCCAATTAGGATTATTGTCATCTCCAAACTCCCAAATCATTTGGTCAAAATCTAAATTTTCCCTAATATATTTAAACATTTGTGCATTAGTTTTATGTCCAAAAGTATCATCTATATCTATTGCTCTACCTTGACAATGTTGAGATTTTGTACTACCACCTATTGCTTTATTTAATTCGTCAGATCTAAAGAAAGAATTTATTTTGATAGCACCACCTACCCAATCTCTTAAAGGTTCAAATATATTTTGTGCTACTCCACACATATTTGTTAATTGATATGCACTTGGTGTGTTATCAATGTTTAATCGTAAAGCAGTATTAGAACGAGTAGCTTCTTCAAAACTAATATGTTTACTTATACGATCCATTATTACATTTTAATTTTCTTCAACCAAGCGTTCCACTTAGCTGATACGTAATGGTTAAACGTTTCAAATTGATTTGCTAACCATCTTAGTATTCTTACCATAATTTATTTTTTTTCTAAAAGTTGTATTATTTTAATAATTGTATAAACTAACGTTGCAATTATTAGGAGTGATTGTAGTGCTTCGTTTATTTGTGATATTGTTATTATATAAACAGCAACTCCTAATATCGTTGGTTCAAACCCATTCATTATTTCTTATATTTATTTATAATAGATTGTATGCTATCTAATCTAACACTTATTTTCATAGTTAATCCTGCTTCAAATTTAGCAACTGGACTACCATCTTTATATATCATTATTGTAGGTACTGATTTAATTGATCTTTTTATTATATCTTTTTGATCTTCAACGTTTGCATATTGAACTTTAGTATTTTTTAATTTATCTAATCCATTGTATGAATTTTGACTATTCCATTTATAATTAAAATGAACAGTAGTCATATCTTGTCCATAACTAAATACACTAAACAATAATGCTAATATTAATATTCTCATTCTTTTATTATTATTTCATATAGTTTTTCATCTATCTTGTCTAACTTTTCTGAATTAGCATCAACCTTTTCTTCAGTAGATATAATAGTTTCTCTTATTAGTTGATCTTTCAGATCATACTCTGTTCTTGACACCTCTGGTTCCGGTAAAGCCTTAGCTTCTTCGATGTCAGCTTGCAGCGAATACCACATACCGACCACTGTTACTACTACAGCACCTAACGTAATTAAGTTCTCAACGCTTATGTTAAATTTCTTTTTCTTTATCTCTTCTAAATCTAAATCTGCCATAATTATTATTTTATAAATTTACTAAAAACAATATCTAATTCTTTCTTGAAAAATGGGAATTGAAACCTATTACAATCACAAGGTTGGAAACCACTACTAAATAATTTATCGTGTAATAACCAAAAACCCTCATATGCGTAAATATCTTCGTTTTCGAAATTATCGAAGTTATCTATAAAATCTTGATAAAACTCTTTATCTTCTTCTGTTACTTTTTTCTCGAATAAATTCATAATATTAAATTTTAACCACCACTTGCATTATATTGATTAGATGTTGCACCCCAAGCTGCACAAGGTGTTACGGCTGTTTGATAAACACCTCTATTACAATCCATATAACTTGTTCCATTTACATTATAATTGAAAGATGAACTTGTACCACTTCCTGGATAATAACAATTATCACAAGAATTATTTGATACAACATTACCACTATTCCAAGAACCTAAATTCCAACCACCTGGATTAATTCTTTGTATTGTTCTAGCAGTTTCAGTATTATTTGAATTATAATAATATTTATAAACTCTTATATAACCTCTTACAGCAACATAAGAACCTGAATAATGTGCCCGAATATTATTTACTTTCATTCTATTTCCTTGAGTCATTACTTCATAATTACAATTTTGTACACCACTTCCACTTGAACTTCCTTTATCACAATTTCCAAATGTAGTCCAACCTAATTGAGAATGATTATATTGACTTCTATCATATTGAGTAGAATAATATTGTGAATGAACAACAGATGAACCACCTATAACTTCAAATTCGTGATAACCACCTTGTGTACTTACTGAATAGTTAATTGGTGTTGATGTTGTTGAACTTTGTGTACCACCTCTTGATTCTCCAACTGCGTTAACAGCAAATGCTGTTGCATAATATGTTGTTGATTGATTTAATCCACTCATTGTTCTATTAAAAGAACCAGTTGTACCACTTACTGTGTATTTACCATTATTTGCATAATTACTACTTGTACCAAAATAAAATCCTCTTGACGTTATGGTAGCACCACCATCAGATGTAACATTACCATTAGCAACCATTGAAGTTACACTTACACTTGAATTAGAATTTGTATTAACACTTGGTGCTGTTGCATTTGCTGTGTTTTGTGTAATTGTTGATCCTCTACCCTCTCCTATTGAATTAGTTGCATAAGCTGTAATATAATAAGTTTGATTGTATGTTAAACCAGTTTTATTTAAAGTAAAAGTTCCAGTTCCACTACCACCAACACTTGTTTTTGTATTGTTAGCATAATTAGAATCTGTACCTATATAAAAACCTCTATCAGTTATACTAGCACCATTATCACTAGTAGCATTTCCATTAGCTGTAAAACTAGAAGCTGTAACACTTGTTGCTGCACTTGTAGTTACACTTGGTGCAGAAACACTTGAGTAACCATAGAATTCACTCATAGTATCAGGTTCTGTAAAACCAGCACTATTTGATAACGTTCCTAAAGAAACATCTGTTCCTGTTGCACTTCCATCAACTTCTAGTGCTATATCTCCTCTTAATCTTAAAGCCCCTGAACTAGGTACTGCCATAATTATTTAATTTATTTTGTTAAACTGCATTCATTTCAAGATACTCTTGTTGTGAATTTAAAACTTCGTAAGCATATTGCATTATATTTTGAGATGTAAACTCTTCCGAATCTAAATCTATCGGTTCCATTTCTGACCAATCTAAAAATTCAACTGGATTTCCACTATCAAAATCAGCGTGTTCTTTACTTCTATAAATATCATATAAAATATTTAGATAAAAAGTTTTTTCAGTATCACCAGTTGTAGGGTGATGAACTTTAGGTGTTTGATGAAATCCACAAGCTCTTATCTTTAAATAAGCGTCATCATAAGTTCTATCTTCATCAATTACTTGTGTTTTTGGATAAACCATTACAGTTTCAGTTGTTCCTCTTTTATCGTAATCTTCGTGATCTTCTGGAATGTCATCTACATAAGTTCTTGTTTCTTCAATCATTTCAGCATCAGTATCTTCAATCATTTTATACCTTGTTATTTTACCTTGTAAAGCCATAATTAATTATTTTTACATTCTTTTTTACACTCACACTTATCTAATCTACTAGATAATTCTTTTACTGATTCAATTAACAAACCAACTAGACCATTATAATCTACAGTTTTAAATGTATCAGATCCATCAAGTGTGTTTTGTTCTTTTATTAATGATGGTAATACTTTTTCTACATCTTGTGCTATAATACCACCACTAGCTTTTCCATTAGATTTATAATTAAATGTTACACCTTTTAATTGTTTTACTTTATCTAATGCACTATCAATAGTTTCTACATTATCTTTTAATTTTTCATCAGAAGATATTACTGTAGAATATGCTACCACATCTCCCTCTACTTGTAAAGTACCACTATCTTGTAATCGCATATCTTCGCTACCATCAATAAAGAAACTAATTTTGTCTGATAAAACTGTGATATAATCATTTGTATCTAATCCTATTTGTGATACTAGACCTCTTGAATCTAATGAAGCACCATAACTTACTGTGTTACCCATACCACTATGAGCTGTACAATAAGTGTATAATGTTGGTGTATCTTGCTCTGTTGTTATTTGTGTATATGCACCAGCATTACCAGGAGTTCCAACAACTGTTACATTAGTTGAATAAGCTGATCCCCCACTATGTGTACCACCTTGAGTTGTACTAAATCTTAATGGGTGAGTTGCATTAGAATTATCACTTTGGTCAAATCTATATGTTTGACCTTTAGATAATGTTATTACTTGATTAGCACCATCATAATAATATTTATTTCCTGAACCAGGATTTACAACTGTAATTGCTATGTTTGTATATATAACATCAGTTGTATCGTTAATTTTTATATCAGCTAAATTTGTTAATGCAATAGTATCGTTTGCAATTTTTGCACTTGTCACAGCACCACTACCAATTGTAGCAGTACCACCACTAACACTAACGTCACCACTTAATGCTAACGTAGAACCATTACCAAATAGCGTATATACTTCATTGAAGTTTGAGTTTGTTGATTGCATTGCGGTTCTTAATGGATCACCTGTTCCATCATTTGCACTAGTACCAACGTTTATTACTGTTTTTGCCATTGCTTAATTTTTAATATATTGTTTTATCTACTGTTATACTTGTATCATCAACTAGTTCTAAAGTTGTATCTACTCGTAAAAAAGAACCATCTGCATCAAATGGGTATATTGCACCCCAACCATTTGTTTCATTTGTATTACCAAAAAAACTACTTTCGTATATTGATCCAAATGCCATCTTTTATCTTTTTAATATAACTCATTAATTTAATTTCGTTCTGCTTTTTTGTCTTATTATGATGTTTAACGTATTTACCTCTTTTCATTATAATACCCAACCTGTTAAGTTTTGATCTCTCTCAGGGTACATACCACCCTCTTGTGCTGCTGTATATAGTGGGTATGATTCACTATTTTCATTCATATAACCTAAAAATCTTTGAGTGTAAAATTCTGCTTTTTGCTTTGCATCATCAGCTAAACTATCTATTTCTCTTAAAGAAGCACTATCTGAATTTTCAGATCTATGCTTGTAAATACCACCATTACTAATTTGAAAAGCAATGTATGGAATTAGTGTAGCTTGAGAATACCAAACTAACATAGGTTTTAGGTAATCATCAATTAATGTTTGATTCACAGTTGTTAACGAGTCATTAATTACTTCAAATTGCAATCTATCATATAACTTTGTTCCAAGTTGTGTTTGTATGTAGGTGTCTTGTGCAACTTCTACAAATTGTATTAACTTATCTTGGTCTACATTACCATCTATAATAGACTTCCTTTTTAATTCTTTTAATGTTATAAATAGTGCTTTCATTATTTATTATAATTTGGGTGATGTCCTCTATTCGGCATATCTTTTGGTGCAATTGCATATTCTTTTGGATTTGTTGGCTCTTTAAACCCATCTTTTTTTGCATCTCCAATTGACACTTTATCTCCTTGTTTTACTCTCTTTTTATATACGTTTAACATAAATTTGTGTTGACAATTTACACCCCCTTTATATTTAAACAAACTATATCTTTGACCTTTATGACCTAATTCTTTATTAAGTCCTCTAAAAGACATCATTGTTATATCTTCCTTTCTAAATACAACACCTTGTTCAGCTAAGTTTTCCATACTAATACAAAACTTTCTACTATTTATAGATTTTTTTATTGGTGTATATGAATATCTTACTTTAAATGTTGCACTATCTTGATATGATTCTTTGTTAGGATTTGCATCAGATTTACTAGCTTGATTAGAAAAGTTCTCTAAATCAAAGTCTTGATCTGAATCTTCTACTACTTCTTGATGAACTAGTTCCCATTCATTATCATCTATTTTTTCTCCTAATGACTCTAATTGATTCAATAGATCATCAGCTTCGTCATCATTCATCTCTAATTTTTCCTCACTAGACAACTTTTCTCCTGTTTCTTCTTCTCTTTTAATCTTAGTTGCTATATTATCTAACTCAGTAAATTCAATAGGTTGTAACGTTACAAAATATAAGTTTAGATATATTTCATTAAAAGATAAAATAGTCTTAAGAGAGTCTATTAAAAGTGCTTGAAATGGTCGTATAACGATGTTGTCCATTAATATAGAAGCTGTTCTTAATTCTTCTGCATTGTTACCAAAACCAGTGTTATCTTTTATACCTAATAATATAGGTGAAACAACTCCGTGACCAATCATAATTTTTTCTCTCGATTCTTTTGCTAAGAAATCATATTGTGCGTGTGCGTCTGGTAGGTTTATTGGTTCTACTGATGCTTGTGTTTCTGCATCTTCGTTAAATGCTAATATAAATCTACCTGCATTTGATGATCCACTAAATTTATCATATATCTTTCTTTCTATTATTTCTTGTGCTTCATCACCAGGAACACCATTATTAAAGTTTAATAACATAGATGGTTGTAAACCATTCTTAATGTTGTTTATATGGTAGTTAGATACCTCTTCTTCTAAATTACAATATTGCAAACAACCTTGATAATCGACTGGTGAATAATAATAAAAACCAGGTCTATAAGGTTTTACACAATATATTTCAACTAATTCACTTTTTTTACCAAAACCAAATGCTGGTATTCTTTTTGGTTTATCACTAGGTTTTATATCAGTCCATTTAGGGTGATAATAATATGCTTTTATCTTGCCATCTTTTGCTTTCTCAGCTCTAAGTGTTTCAGTAGGAAAGTGATAAATTCCATTGATCTGAGTTTTTCTCTTGTCATAAGTAACTTGTATAGATGCTTGACCTAAAAGTTTTAAATCATTTACTATTCTCTTTAATTGGTCAGGTTTTAGTATCGCCTGCATTTTACCAAACATCTCTGCCTTTTCTTGTGAATCAGTTGCATCTAACCCTCTACCATATATCATATCGACAATACCATTGACACACCTTGAGTTAGTTGCACTACCTAAATATCTTTCTATAATCTCATCAAAGTATGCGTTATTTTCTCCATACTCAACCCAATTATGTCTTTTACTTTCAATTACTTTAGGTACTTCATACCCTGCTAAATTGATTATCTTTAAATTTTTACTCATATTACTATATATTGTTGTTCAGTTGTTTCAGAATCAAACTCATCATATTTACTTTGATTTAATGTATGACTAGTAGTATAATTCACTTGACTTGTTGCATATGCTTTACCTCTATAAATAAGAGTTGATCCTTGTTTTATCTCAAATGAATAGTTACCATCTTCAGCTAAGATACTAAACGTGCAAGACATATTTAAGAAATTACCATTAGAAGATAACGCACTTGTTATATTACTTAACGTTTGATTTTTCTTAGTTCCATCTTCTACTATCTTTAACGTTAAATTACTAGCAACTATATATGATCTTGGTATAATGCTAATAGTTTGTGCGTTTGTGTTTGGCAATAATGTTGTCATAAGTATATAACTAAAATTGTATCATATTGTTCCAAAAAAAAAGAGGATCAAATTGATCCCCTCTTTCGTATTAAGAAAAAAACACTCTATTAAGAGTTTGATCCTACTGTTCTAGTTATTGTACCACTTAACCCAGCGAAATCAGTTGAGTTAAACACGAATTGACCAGCAGTATGTGCCATAAACACAGCTGGTAAAGTTTCTTGAGCTGTGAAAGTAAGTGTATAACCACTTAAGTCTCCCATTGCAGCACCAGTAACAATTGTACCACCACTTACGTCAGCTCCATTAACTAATCCCATCATCATAAAGTTACCATTGTAATCTTCAACAGCAATATGTGGTCTACCATAAGCCATTAACTTTAACTCTTTGTTATCAGCTTTAGATAACTTTTTAAGTGTTAAGTTCAATGTTTGCTCATAGAAAGTAGTACCATTTTCTCTTGAAGAGTTCACGGTTTGTTCTAATGATGAATTTCCTTTTACTTCATATACAAAATAAGTTAATGCACCAGCAGTACCGGTCATATTAGTTATCTCGTCATTCGTAAGAGTCACAGTACCTAATTTACTAAAGTCAACAAAATAAACATTTTTTATTCCACCAACTACGTCTTTACAAGGTTCTTTTCTTCCAAGTGTTAAATCACAAGCCATAATTATTATTTTTTATAAAAAAAGGTAGGTAAGATAATCCCCCCTACCTTTCTTTGAGTTATACAATTTATTTATTAAGAGTAAAGAACGATGTCAGATCCAATAGCGTGTTGTATACCCGCTGTAAATCTCATTACTACTCTTACGTTTTGGCTTCCATCAATATCTGCCATATCGATTACCTTAACTTCGTTTTGGTCATTTAATAAACCACAACCGAAGAATAAGTTACCTTTTTCAGCAGCTACCGCTGTGTTAGAAGCTAAACCAGGTGCCATAACCATATTGATACCATCAAATGTTAATGCACCACCATTGAACCATTGTGTACCTTTGTTGTCAGTACCAGCAGCACCTACATTAGATGCAAAACCACCTAATGCTCTTACATATGCTCTATAAATATTGTTTGATACATATACAAACAAATCTTCAGATCCATAAACTGCGCTTGGAACTGCATCTACAATTTTACCTAGTTCAGTAATTACGTTTGCTGAAGTAACTGCACCAGCACCTACGTCAACTACGTCTGCATCTGCTAATAATGTAGTTTTGAATCCATCAAACTCACCAGCGTTAGCGTTAGTACCATTCCAAATGTTTTGTTCCATTTTTTGTGCTACCTTATCTGCTACGTGAGCAATTAAAAAGTCAGAAAAAGATGGTGGCAAGTTGTCAAATGCAGAATATCCCATTTGCACTGCTTCCCAATCTGCTCTAAAGTCTTTCTTACATAGTTGTAAGTTAACTTGAAACTCTTCTGGAGTAAGAATTCTCTCAGTAAGAGTTAATGTTGAAGTTGGATCAAAGTCACAAGACGCATCTTTTACGATGTCATTTGTAGATACTTTTTTCATTACTTCTTTGTACTTGATGTTTGGCTTGATAGATATATTACCCTCTGCCAAAGTCTTACCTGATAATAAAGCTGCAGAAACATATTTGCCTGCGAATTCACCAGAATAAGTTGTCGTTAAATTATTTGTTGTCGCCATTTTTTACGAATTAAATTTGATTAATATTAGATTATGCTTCTGATGCCCAAATACCTACTCCACCTGTTACATACCAAGCAGTTGTAGATATAGCTTTAATTGTACACCAGTCACCTTTGTTTGCTGTAGCTTTTGTGTTAACCCAGTCTTTGTTAGCTGTACCACTAGCTACTGAATCAGCAGCTGCATTTGCGATACTTCCATTTATACCATCAGCTGCAGCAGGAGATAAAGTAATAATGTTATTACCATCAGCTCCAGTGTTTCTGAATGTGAATTCCATACCAATATTATTGGCGTTGATCTCAGGTAATGTTATAACTAATGCGTCAGTCGCAATGTTAAATTCACCACCTGCTTGATTAGCTGTTACGCTTTGAGATGCAGTAAGAGTTGTTTGTTTTGATCTTGCTCTCAATACATCATTCGAAGTTGTTATTGTCGTAGACATAATTTTAAAATTTGATTAATTATTAGATATTGCGTTTAATACTCTTGAGTAAGTTGTGTTTTGTCTTGCATTAGTTGAATATCTAATACCTAATTTTTCACTTACTTCATTTTCAGGAGAATGTGCTAAAGGTTCAGTAACTTCATCACTAGAAAGTTCTTGTGGAACTTCAGGACTTGTTTCTTCTTTTGCTTCAACCATTCCTCTTAGTTTTTCAACCATAGCTTTAATCTCTGCAACTTCTTCTATTGTTGCATATTTAGGTGCTTCCTCAATAATTTCTTCTTGAGTATCTTCCATAGGATTTTCAGCTAGTACCTCTTCAGCAGAATAAGACACTTCTCTAATGTCATCTTCTTGCTTTTGAGTTTCATCATTTGCGTTTTCTGAAACGCTTTTTGATTCCACCTCTTTTTTAGATTTAGGTGTTGATTCCTTTAATTCAACTTCTTTTTCGATATTAGTTTCTTCAACTTTTTCTACTTCAGTTGATGATAAAAGGACATCTTTAAGTTTATTTACTATTTCACTTGCTCTCATAAGATTAAGAATTTATAGTATAACTTAAGTAAATATTATTGTTTTAATTTCAAACCTTACCTATACCCTGTGCTTCTAATGTACCATCACAACATTTTTTGTGATAAGTTCTACCATCAGGACATAGACACCCTCTTGAAGAAGATCGAGGGGAAGAATGGCTTAATGTAGCGTCCTTTCTTCTTTTCATCTTTTCTTGGTTTTCTTTTTCTTGTATTTATGTTTACCTGGCATAATTATTAATTTTTTATTGGAACACAATTAGGAACTTTCACACCATTCTTGGTTTTCATACCTATTTGCTCATATCCTGATTGACAAGGATCATCTTTGTCTTTGAGATTGTGTTCCTCACAAGGCATATACCAAACATCACCATCTAATTCGTGTGTATGATACCCTGAACAACCCATATCTTCTGCAGCTTTCTCAGCTTCTTCTTTCGTTGAGTACGCTGCTCTACCATCTATAATGATAGCTGATGCTTCTATTGCATCAAGACCTTTTAATTTAGAAGTAGTCCAATTTAACATTGATTTACCACCCCATAATAAATATGAAATTGTTCCACACGCTTCATTATTCCCTGGATCATAATATGCACTTGCTCTTGATAAATAAGAATATATTCTTTTAAGTGTTGATAATGTAAATTTTTCTCCTCTAGCTAATTGCTGCGCTCTTACTTTACCAACTTGTGTTGCACACTTGTTGTTTAGTTTCTTGTTCAGATCAATACCTCTTTTTGCATTGTTCTTAGCTGATTGTGGGTAACCACCATAACTTTCTAAATCTACTTCTTCTTCTAAAGCTGATAGTGCTTCCATTAAGTCAAAGTGTGCGTTCAACTCATCTAAACAACTATCACACGCTTTTTCTTCTATACTTTCTTTTGGTCTTTCCATCTTGTCAGCAAAGAATCCCTCTATTGAAAAACCTTTAACCTCTTCATTTTTTACTCTTTCCCATACATCATCATTTAATACTTTCATAGATACAACCCAACTTCCTTTTGGTAAGTCAAAACCATAAGCATTAGATTTATCGTTAGTTGGATCATCAACAATCCAAGACTCTACAACACTCATTCCATTTAACTCGATCTGATGCTCATATGTTGAATTGTTTTGTTTGCTTTTTATAAAGAATAACTCTGATGCTTTACGAACAGTATTTTCGCTAAAGTATATGTAATAATCTTCATTATCATCTGCACCTTTTCTAAATATCTTTTTATTAGGTATTAATGCAGGTCCCATAAGAATTCTTTTCTCACCATCTACTTCTGCTAATCTAACTTCTTTATGTTCTTTAAGTGCTATAAAATCTTCTTCAATAGCTGGGTTTTCTACAATAGATATTGCTTCTATTCCACTTATCTCATTATTTTCATCAATGATTAACTCTATTACATTTTCCATATTATTATAACTTAAGTTTTATTTTTTTGTTTTATATAGAAGAATTAACTATAACTGATCTTGCTAATTGTTGTGCTGTTGTTATTTCGCTTTCTACTACAAATGCTTTTATAGGTTTCTCTTCAGCTCCAGCAATAGTTTGTGCAAGTTGACTAGTTTGTGTTGCACCCACTACATTAAATGATGGTGCTTGTACTAAAGGTGTTGGTGCATTACCAACTATTGCACCACTTGAAGTAGCACTCTCAGGATTACGTATTTCTTTAATAGCTTGAACTGCTGATGCTGTTGTTGCAATTACACCTGTTGTAGCTGTAATTTTATTAGTTGTAAGTAAAGCTGTTCCGAGTGATGCTGTTAGAGGATTAGATAGAAGTGGTAATGCAGCTGCGTCAGCTATATTTTTATTAGCTATAATTTTTGCTATTGCACCAGCTTTTTCTACAACCACTCCTGCTATTGCTAATGTTTTATTTTCTCCTGCTAATTGTTGTAATAACTTACCTACTTGAACTGCTGCTTGAGCTGATACTCGTAAACTTTTTGCTTTTGCTTGATTTTCCTTTTCAGATATTTTAGCTCTTTGTTCAGCATAAAATTGTTCTACTTTAGTTACATCTTCATTAAATCCTATTCTACTACCTAATTCTTCTTCTTGTGCATCATATAAAATATTTAATTCATTTAATGCTTCTTGTTGTGCTAAGTTTATTCTTTCAAGAGCATTTTCTCCTTGATACTCTTTCATAAAATTATTCAGATCATTTAACGCACCCTCTAGACCACTTTCTTCAGCAAATCTAATTGCATCAAATCCATCTTTTAATTCATCATTAGGATCAAGTAATCTTTCTATTATATTTCTATCGTCCTCTAATACATCATCATTTAGTGATTCAAATAGATTATCGTCAATCGGTTCTATATCACCAAACTTTTTTATTCTTTCATCTACAAATTCATTTAATTGTCTTTCACCATCTATAACTTGATTTAATAAATCTAAATCTATATCTCTTTTAGCTATGGTTGCTTCCATTTGACCAATTCGAATATCATTACCTCTAATAATATTTTTTACCCTAGCTTCTGTGCTTACTGTAAGTGTTCCCTCAGCTCTACGAGAATCTACTGTTTTTTGTAGTTCTATATTTTCTTGTTTTAGAGTTGCTATTCTACCTTTTTTACGTTCAAATGCTTTCAAGTCTTTTGCATTAAACTTTTCTAATTGGTCATTAAGTTCGTTGCTTTTTGTAGAGAAGTCTAATTGTAATTCAAAAAACTCTTTAGATAGTTCTCTTCTTTTTTCACCACTAATAAGTTGTTCATCTAGTGCGTCATTTAATTCTTTGTTACCTCTTAGTAGTGCATCTAAAGCAGTTGCTTGATCTTGTTGTGAAGCAGTTACATCATCTAATATTTGTAGGTATCTTTCAAGTGCTGCTCGACTAGCAATTGCTTCGTCTTTTATTGAAACCATACCCTCTTTTATTTTTTTACTACCACCAAATATAGAAGCTACTAATTTTTCAATATCATCTCTAAAGAATGTTAATAATGCAAGTACACCTTGTATTGCTAATACAAAAGCACCACCTTTCATTAATTGACGTTTTAATAAAGTCAATACATTTTGTGTACCACCAACTTTACCACTAAGTATCTCAAAGTTGTTAGCTAAGTTTGATAAGTTGTTTGTTACACCAATAATACCAAATGGTGCATCAGATATTGTTCTACCAAATTCTACAATAGTATTAGATGCAAGACCAGTGTTTGCAATCATATCAGCATTTACTTGATCTTGACTTTTAGTAGTAGTTGTAAGTTTACGTAACTCAGCTTCTACTTGTGCAATCTTTGCATTATACTTACCATATTCAACAGAGTTTTTAGCTAAAGAATCTCTTTGTTGTTTTAGTGTTCTTATTTGCTTTTCGAAACTAGATGCAGTTCCCTCAAGAAGCGTATCGGTCTTTTGTATTTCTCCATTGATCTGAACAAATGCCTGTTCAAGTGTTTCTACCTCTTGACCTAATTCGTCAATGACAACTTTACTTTTGTCAATAACCCTTATAGTATAAATTAATTCTTTACCCTTTGCCATTGATTACTCTCTTAAAATGTTCACGAACTTCTTTCATATTTTTCTTTGCTTTGTATTTACCTTTAGCAATATCTACTCTCTCACTAATACCATAGTGATCGTCTAACTTTAATAACTCTATTAAATTTCTAATCATTATTCATCTGTTTGATCTGACGTAATTATTGCACTATCTACATAAATATCAGTCGCATCTACTGTTAAGTTTCCTACTACTGGTGGTGCTGGTGGCGTTGTAGACGTTAAACAATCTGCATTATAAACTAGATTATTTTCTCCCCCCATATACCCGTGATTATAACACTCGTAACTCATTGTACCAAAATCACCAGCAACAGTTATAGTAACGTTACCATAATAGTATGTATATGTATTACCATCTAACCCAGTTTTTGTACCACCACTTGCTGTACCTGTGTAAGTAATTCTACTTTCTTTACCAAAGTTGTGAAATGCAATTGGGTGAGCTGATGGAACATCATTCATTATATAAGTACCTAACCCCATTTGATATGTACCATACTTGTTATCAAATACATAAGCATTACCACTTGATGTAACCTCTACTCTAGCATTAAAGTTTAGTGCTAAACAATCAAAAGAAACTACATCATAATACCTTTGCAACTCTAATTTTGATTGTCCATTTTGTAAATCTATATCAATTTTGTTTATACTAAATGTTTTATCTAGTATTCTAATTTTGTCAGCTAACGAATATTTAGATATAAAAGCATTAGTTAAATTTGCATTTATTTTTATCAATCTTGACTTTACATCAAATAAATGTTCAATATAGTTTTTGTAATATATATTAAATAAATTGTTTACGTTACTTTGCTCATTAGCATTATAAACTCTATACTCATCTACCTCTTCTCCAAAATGATTAGATTGTGATGTATTTATATCAACTGAATTTAATGGTATAAAATAAGTTGTAATAGCACCATAAAAAACTGCGTTGTTATTTACATCAGTATATACATATGGTATTTGTGTACCACTAGTTTCTCTATGTGCGTAAAACAATAATGGTTTCTTACTAAAATGAGGACTATATTTTTCTTCTTGGAATGATTTAAATCCAGCTGTACTACCACCACCAATAGCAACGTTTCTTTCTGCATTACTTCTTTTAACACTAAAACCTACTTGTAATGAAGATGGTGTTGTACCATCAGTCAATAATAACCTTTCATATTTTAAGTGTGAAAAAGGTGGAATTATTTCATACTTTTGCTCACCTCTTGAATCACTATATGTCCAACTTTCTCCACCCCATTCTAATCCAAAGTCAGATCTATGTTGTTCTGCAAGGACTGCTTGAGTATCTTCATACTTAAATTCTATTTGTGAATATGGCATCAATCTTTCTACACTACTTTCAGAAGTATCTACTTTACTTGTTATATCTAATTCTGAACTAGATGAAGCATAGTATGAATCATATGTCATAACTCTAATTCTTTTCATATTAGATTGAGTCGTACTATAACTACTACTTTCTGTATTTTCTACAAAACAAACTAGATTAAACATTTTAAATAAACCAGATAAAAATTCTATTACATTCATCTCAGGCATATTTTTAGATATACTAAATTTACCTTTGTTAAATGTTAAAGCACCACCACTAATTATTACATCATTATATTCTTCATCATCTCTATCTCCAGCTATAACAAACTTAGCTTCAAAACCATTATTAATAGTCAAACCTGTTGATGAGAATAATTCAAATTGATAATCTCCATCTTGTTCTACGTAAAAATCATAATCTTTTGATGTACCATTACCAACAGCTGGTTCAAACGTTCTAATAACTGATCCATTTCTATATACTCTTAAACCAAAAGCATTAGAAGTATCACTAGTAAAAACTCTAAACCTACATTCTATATAATCTATATTTTCAGCTGTTGAGTTTCTTACAATAATTGTGTCACCTGATTGAGTACCTGTTAGACCTGATGAATTTACAGATGATATTTCTAATAAACCTTGATTAGTAGCATCTTGATATAATGCTATTGTATTACTAGAAATATTAAATGAATTTACTTTAATTTCTTTATCACCCTCACTAAATAATGTATTAGCTTTTTTGTCTTTATTTAGCCACATATATAAATTGTAATAATCTTTATTACTAGCATTAAAGAAGTCATTAGAAAATTCTATGTTTGGCGTATTAGGATCACGATTTATTTTTTGCTCTATTGCACGTAAAACTAAATGCACTCTAAGACCAGGTTTTAGATGTTCAAACTTTAATCCATTTATTTGGTTGTTTAGTGGATAGTTGCTTGAATTGTAATATAAATTACCATCACTTATCACACCATAAAAATTAGCATTGTTTGTGTAATACAATCTTTCAGAAGTAGATATTAAAGGAACAATAATTGGTTGTGTATAAAACAATTTTGTAGTTATAGTATTACCAGCATTAGGAGCAGTATTAAACGTAACATCTCCTGATGTATAAGAATAAGAAAAATTACTTGTAGCAACTTCAGATCCTGCGTTATACAACTTAAAATCTGTATCTAATTGTGGATATGGAGAATATAGTAATCTAAATCTTTTTGTTACACCATCACCAGTTCCAATAGTAAATTCATCATTAGAAGTATAGTCTTTTGTTTGTGTTAAATAATGATAAAATGAATCACCACTAGAATCATAATGACTATCATTAATATTAAATCTTTCTAACCATTCTAAGTTTGTCAACTTAACATTGTTAAATAATTCCTTAAGTAATTTTAAGTTACCATAAAAAGTTACTTTATATGAACTAGGTTTATTAAATTTAAGTTTAACACTTTCTAGTGTTATATAACCATCTTTATATGGTCTATCATTTATTTCAATTCTTGCTTGTTTAGATGATCTAGCGTCAAAATTATTTCCAACAAGATCATAATTGTAATAATGTTTAAATAACTTGTTGTTCCTTGAAGTAGCTGGTAAATTAAAATTACGAGAAAAATCAGTAAATATTTTATCAGGTTCTCTAAAGTCCTTAATACTACTTACAATATTAATAGAACCATCTTGAAATACATCAACTTGTTCGTTCTCTATGTATAGTTGTATTTTTTGGTTCATTATCTAATATTATTGATACCATCAAATGCAAATTCAAAGTTTATAGTGTAATTAACTAATTTATCATTTACACTTGTTTTATATTGAAAATTAGAGTCTTTAACTAATATTGGTAAAGTAAGATTATTTTCTCTAATCCATATATTTTCTGATTGTAATAATTGTCTTATTGTTTCATTATATTCTTCTCTTAAATAACCAGTGTTTAAAGTTATAGATTTTGTTGAAGCTACATCTTGAACAATGTTAGATGGGGTAAATGTATCGTAAGTAGCAGAGTTTGTTGTTGATCTGATTGTACTTGTAACAAAATTATCTTTTTCTACACTTAATCTATCTTGTCTTTTTTTGTTAAAGTACAAATCTTGTATTGCACCAAATTTATTTATAAAAGAAACCTTGTGATTTGTGTATTTTGTATTACAAACAAATATAGGGTATATTGTTTCTTTTGCTATTGATGTTATAGACGAGTAAGTTGAAGCTGATGTATTGCTAGATATAATTTCTATCTTACTTGCTTGTATTGCTGATTCTACATATTGTATGTAATCAGAAGAACTTTCCGTAGTAGGTATTTGATTGTATGGTGTAAAAGATTGACTTCCTGCTTGCGTTTCATTACCTAAAGCATCTTTAGTGTAATATATTACATTTGTTACACCACCAGGTCCTAAATATATTGGTATGTAATATTTTATGTTTTTTGGAATATACAAATATTCATTTGATATTAATTTACTAGAACTTAATGATGAGTTAAATCCATCTTCAAAATAAGTGTAACCTTTTGTTGCTAATCCATATTCAGTAGTAGAAGTAGGAGTTGATAAATCACTATATGTATTTGTTTTAGTGTAATACCACCAACAAGAAGTATCTATTGTACTATAATCATCATTAAATGTAATATTAATAAAATCTTGTACAAGTTCAGATATTTCAAATCTTACTGTATTGTTAGAATCAGGGTTAGATTTTGTAATTGTATATTGTGCTGTGGTTGGTCTATCACTTTCGAATTGACCAGTCCAACAATATAACTTTAATGTAGAACTTGTTAATGTAGCCATCTTATCTTTTTTAATATAACCTAAAAAACAAAAATAGTATTAATAGATGTCAACGTTAGAACAAGAACCAAAATTATATACTGCTCCTGGTCTAACTCCTGCTGAGTTACCAGTGAACCCTATTTTAAATGCGTTTCTATCTTCGTTTACTCTAAAACCAGTTTCTGTTGTTGGTGCATAAAGTGTACTTAAACTAGGATCTGAATACAAATATGTATTATCTCCAAAAGTTCCTACATAATAAACATTTAAACCATAAGTGTATAAAGTATTACAAGCTGATGTTCTATTAAGTGCTGAAGTTAATGATATTCTCATAACTTTTATATTTGATGGTCTATCAGGTGTTATAGTTGGTGGAACATAGTTTGCTGCGTCACAATCTCTATATGTAAGCAAATCTTCTACATTAATAACAGTTGCGTCACTAGATGATTGTGGATTATAATAACTTAACTCTTGATATTTTATAACATCAGGGAATGTATAAGTTGCACTTGATGTTCCTACAACTAAAGTTACTGAGTTGTCAGTACACAATTGATATACTCTTTTATTTGTAAGACCAGTTGAAGATGGTGTTGTACCAGCTAAACAAGTTGCACAATCATTAAAAGATGTTGGAACTAAATCTTCAAATACAGTAGCGTTTTCATTATAAGCACTATCACCAGATATAGCTAAGTTTCTACAAGTGTTTGTATTAGCACCAATTCTATAAACTGGTGGCAACTCAGAATCAGACACTACATATTGTAAAGTTCCTTCAGGCACTCCACATAATCTATAAGCACCATAATATTTATTTGGATCAATTAAATCAGGTTCAGTTACTTGTGCGTCATTAATACATTCTGTACAACTACCATAAGGTTGTAATGTTTCTATGTAATTTAGTTTGTCAGCACTTTCTACTATATAAGTACCACTAGGCATAGTAAAATTATCTGCATATTGAGTTGCTATTGTATAACAACCCTCACCACCACTTTGACCAAAATTCTTTAAGTGTAAAATTGTACCTACACCATAACTAAAATCTTTAAACACAAAATATTCAGTAATACCAGCATTAGTTTGATTAGGACATCTTGTTAATGCTAATTTTTGTATTGTTCCAGTAGTAGGATCAACAGGATCAGTACAATCATTATTAGCACAACTACCTAAAGTGTAAGTTGATCCACTTCCTGATACTTGTCTAAAGCTACCATTTTGACCATTTGTACTATTAGAGTAAGTTCTACCAGTTGTAGCTGGAGTTTGACCAGTTGCATCTTCAAAGAAAGCTGTAGCTAAACAAAACTCATTTGCACCATTTCTATCTGCATATAAAGTAATAGCTGTACCACTACAAGCTGATTTACTTGGTGGTGGTTGCGTACTATATTTAGCAGAATATGATGTTCTATTCTCCCATATTATTTGTAAGTTACTTGAAGCACTAGTACCACTAACACTACAATTATATATTTTAGTTCCAGTAGATGTTTGTGTTTCACCCCCACCACCTGATTCATTTATAACTAATTGTTGACTTGTAGCACCACTAATATTTGATAAAGAACCACCTGAATTAGCTTTACTCCATTGATAAGATGGATTTGTAATATTTTGTGACGAAGCTGTTAATACTGTTCTTTGACTTACGTATGCTTTACCTTGATTATTACCATCTGATGTTGACATACTTAATGTTACAGTAGCATTAGCATTTGTTTGAGATGTAGTTTCACCCTCTTGTCCAGTTTCTACACTTTGATTACAAGGCGTTACATCAACTGCAAATCCACCAGCTATATCTTCTCCATATATCTTACAATAAAAATCAGCAGGGTTACCATCAGATCCAGTTAATATTATTTTATACCAATTACCTGTTCCACCGAACGGGTTAAATATATGATTCGTTGAACTTTTGTTGGTATATAATGTAGCACCCTCACTATCAACATTATTACCTACAATTGATCCTACATAATAAACTGGTATATCTGCAACTAAAGAACAAACATCACTACCATCACTTCCAGGACTAGTTACATATTCAGACGAAACTAACGCTTCATTAGGTGCAGCTATACTTTCTATTATAGTTCCACCACAATCAGTTGTAGATGAACAAGTAACAAAGTTTGACAATCTACCATTACAAGTAGCACCAATTCTACCTACCTTAACATCACTACCAACAACAAAGTTATAGTATTGACCAGAACTAGAATAAGGTATTGACAATGCTTCATTTGAAAAAAGGAACACACCACTATTTAATTCAGTTTGACCAGGTAACAATCTAAAGTAAGCTGTTTGTCTATTTGTTTCAGCACAAGCACAATTTGCTGTGTCTTTACCAGTTACAGATACTTGTACTTGTTGTGGTGTACCTGATGATATAGCGTCAAATATAGTTACACTTGTTTGTGAAACATTAGGGGCTGTGTTTGCAATACCATCAAGTGATATAGTAAATGTTTCGCTAGGTAGTTCTGCTGTAGAGTCTAACTTAGCTTCAAAGTCTATTGATGCACCATTGTTAAAAACTTGAAATGCACCAGTCAAACTACCTCTTACTAAATCATTTGCACTTACACCAGTTATAGTAAAAGGAACTAAAGTGTTGTCAGGTACATTTGACGTGTATAAGTTTATAGTAAATGGACAACCCTCTGTTGTAGAACTAACACTTCTACCAAGTATATATCTTGCAGACTCAGTTAATGTACCACTAAGTGTTGAAGCTAATGCTACGTTTGCTGATCCAAAAGTTCCAGTATGAGTAGCAGGTGATTTTGTAATAGTTCCTGTAAAATCATTATCTACTAATGTATCAATAACAAAACTATAACTATCACCTTGACGACCTTTTACTTCAAATGTTTCTGTTTCTAACTTTTGTAATGTATCTACTCTTTGTGCTTGTATCGTTGAAGATAAAGTAACGTTTGCATTATAACCTCTTGATGATATAGATGGAAGTATATTATTAGTTATGGTTAGCGTCGCAGTATATTGAGTTGCTGTTGCCCAAGATACTATAAAGGCTGTAGCAGTGATTGTGTTGCCATCTGCGTCCAATGTACTACAACCATAGCTAAATTCTTGATTTGCACCTGATAATACTTCTTTAAATGTTATATCTGGTGTTGTTCCTGCAGCAGCAGCGTTTCCACCAGTCCACGTATACGTTCCATTCGATGTAAAGTTTACAGGTATAGCACGAAGTGTAATATTTACATTCGATGTACCACTTCCTGGACTATTAACTTCTGCATTATTTACTACTTGTACTATTTTAAGTCTATATATCTCTCTTCCCTCTTCACTAGCTTGATCTGTCGTTCCCTCAGATCCTGATGCTACTATGTAATATGGACTCCTACTATTTACTTTGTTTACTGCCATCGATTGTTATTTTATTTAGATGTGTTTCTAAGTCTTTATTATAACTTGCTTCTATGTCTTTTGTTATTGAAGCATAATATTTTTTGTCAATGTAGTCTATAATATTTGCACCTTTATTTCTACCCCCAAATCTTGCAATCGTACCATCACGTTCAATTTTCTTCATTATTAAATATGCTAAATCCTCTATTGAGTTGTTTGCATAATTGCTAACTACATTCTTTGCTCTAATCCAATTCTCTATTGCACCTCTATCAACTTTTCTAGGATCGCCACCTTGATCTACTTCATTAAAATATTTCGCAGCGTAAAAATTTAAGAATATATCATTCTTTTTGACAAAAACGACACTATTCATACTTCTCTTTAAATTACCAGTCGCATTTAGTCTTTCAGGTGGTGTACCCTTTTTTACATCTAGTTGACTTTTTAAGTCAGCTTGTATTTTAGTTCTAAGTTTATTTAGTGCTTGTGATGTAAATTCATATATCATTAGCAAAGAGATAATTCGTTTGTAGGTACTTCTATATCTATTGTTACACCCCACCCTGCAAGTTCATTCTCATATGAGTCGATTATTGGGTTGGCGATTACAGATGTAGTTATTTGAAAGTTCTCTGAGAATGTATCTCCTCTTCTCATTTCTTGTTGTAATAGATTTACTACTTGCAATTGTGTGTTTAATACATCTTGTAAGTTATCGTTGCCAAAAAATTCATCTTCATCTTCCTTTGTGTTTTTCTTATCTACTATATCTAAGCATAAGACTTGTATAGTTGCACTCATTATTCTATCATCAAATGTAACGTCACCAAATACTATATGTGCTAATGGGTATATAGTTGTTTTATTCAGATCAATTTGTAGTAGATCACCAAATGTAACATATTTAGTTATTCCATTTGCTCTTAATAATGTTTTTAATTTATCTAGTATTGTGTATACTTGTCTCATCTTGTATGTTTTTTAATCATTTGTTGTTCTAATTCGTTTTTCTCTTTCTCAAACTCTAACCAAGTTAGACATTGAAATAAGGGTAGTTTTGTAATGTTTTTAAATTTAGTGACATCTCCTTTAGCGATTGCGTAAATTGATTGATACCAACCCCATTTTGTTCCAAAGTTTGACGTAGAGTCAAGTCCTTGTTCACTTGATCCACCAAAGAGTGAATCATATGACTCGACAACTCTTTCCCTAAACGATAAAAAAAAACATTAGCACCTATGGGAACGCTTACTGGTGCATCTAACATAACGTCAGAATATTTCTCACTCCCCTCATAATCCTCTATCTCATATAGATTTTTGTTTTTATATATTATAGGTCTATATAGTACAGACATAGCTTGGTGCATAGTGTCCCAACTTTGTATGTATTTTTCTAAATCTACAAATTCACCTAATGTAATATCATCTATCTTAGGTATAAACCCAAACTCTACTTCTTTACCATTAGGATCAGTCATAGTAAATCTTTGTTGCAATGGTGTTTCTTCTTTAAATATTGTTGCTAGGTGGTTTATGATGTTGGAGAATGCAGTCATAGGTAGTTCATATGCTTTCTTAAGATTTATACCACAAAATATTTCTAGCATCTTCATATTAGCAAAATCTATTTTCTCTTTATTAGGTTCTTGCTCTGAGTTGAAGTCAACTATCTTAATATACTTTTGGTAATCTACTAGCTTAACATCTGATAATGTTCTAGGTACTTTTACTTTTATTTCCTCAATCATACTTATATAACTTATGTATTATTATTTGTCGTATAACAAAAATAAAAAAACTAGTTATATTATCGAATATATTGTAAGAACAAATAGTTTATCTTATCTTTGTAAGGTAAATATATAGATTCACCAAAATTATATTCAATCAGATCATTTCTGAGTTCATATTAATTTAGTTATTTAAATCCTTTAGCAAAGTTCCAAGCACGTAAACGCCCTGATCTTTCTAAGGGATTTTTTTTGCTTTCGCTTGAATTTATGAAGATGGAGTATTCACTAGACGTATACCGCATTTTACGTTGAATTAATGAGATTGACCTATTCACAAAAATAAAGTAGTTAATTACGTCAATTCCATTGAAAAAAGGCAAAATATGTGCGTCCTGATTTCCAATTGAAATTAAATCCATTTATTAGTTGATAGAATAAATTTATATTGATTCTCAACACTATAAAAAAAAACTATATTTTATTTTTATGTACAATTATTGTATATAACTATTTTTTTGTATCTTTAAACTAGTGTTAAATCTTTACAATTTAGCATCGTTCATTGACTTATCGAAATTAATAAATAACTAATATTATGAAAAAACAAATTTTAATTAGGAAGTTCATTCAATATCATACACCAACATACAAGCAATTACAAATCTTTTGTAAATATTGTAACGTTATAGGATCTGATGCAACGAAACTTCCAACGATTACTAAAAGCAATAATGATAACGTCTCATTTGATTCATTTGTTAAATGGGTTTTTATAGTAGATAAAACATTAACTAAGGACAAACTTAAGGTTAATGGGTATTATTGTACAAACATATCTTTTTGGAGAGGTAGAAAAAATATCATTGTTAAAAATGGTAAATATCATCTTTCAAAAGAATGTATTGAAGAGGGTAACTCCCTTTATACTTTCAATAAATCTTTACAATTGAAGCACTACAAAAAGTTGGTTAAGCATTATAGGGATTTATCTTATAAAAGATATTACCAACTTCGAGAAATTCAAAATAAAGAATTGACTCAAGAAAGAGAGCAAAGAGATATTAATAACTTTCTTTATACTATGGAGTCACTCATAGAGCAATATAATTACTTAAAAAAATCGCTATGAGTAGAAGCTATAACATATGGAACGAGATTAATTCGTGTGCTTATTCAAGTGCCAAAAGTTATGGAATAAAAAACCATAGCGAGATATATTCCTATTATGGAAGTAGTGCAACCCACTCGGAAAAATTAGGAACGATAAAATTTAGTAGGAAGCATTTATTTGAAAATTGGTACTCCTATTGTATTTTATTAGATGGTAAAATAATTCGACAAAGATACTTTAACAATAAAACTAAAGAGCATCGAAAAAGGTTACCAAGATCCCTTAACAAAATTTCTGACCAATGAGAATAAAACTTAAAGGAAAAGAAATAGACTTGATTTGTAAATTATTAAGAAATGACAAATCAAAATTAAGTATTAAATTATTAGACAAAATTTTACTTAAAATATACAAACGTTAATTATGGAAAATTTATTAAATAATTTTATGTTTTTCTTTGCGTGTGCAACGTATGGTTATGTATTATACATAATCATTTTTCCACCTAGAGAAACAAAAAAATAACATTATGGAAAAAACAATTTTAAATCCAATTAATGAAATTATTTTTCAAGTGCTAATGTATAAAGGTGGGCATATTTCCCACTCTGATTTGTGCCAAGCAATTGAAGAAATATTTCATCACTATAATATAAAGAATAAAAAGAACTAAATTCTTTTTTCTTTGTTAGTTAGTTTGAACCCTCTAAAGATTCGAATCTTCTTTAGGGGGTTTTTTTATGCTCTTTATTTTCTTGATCTGATTAAGCCACAAAAAAAATGGGGAAGAAACTAATCAACCCCATCGTATTGAACCCTATCGTATTGAAACAACCCAATTAAATCTATTGACCTATTGAGTCTATTATTAATACAAATACAAGTAGGAAACCTGGCATTAAGAAAAATAGTGCTTCCATTATTTATTTATTAATTTAGTTACTAAAATTGTCGCTAGGTAAATTATGAATAAATATCCATAGGAATTACCACTACCTATTAAATCTACAATTGATAATATCAGAAAGCTGATAGCCATACATACATTTATGATGGTCGCAATAAATATTAATTTATATTTCATTATAGACTTGGTTTATATTTCACAGACTTTTTGAGTCTATTGTTCTCTTCTCGTAGCTTTTGATTCTTCTCGTTCAGCTTACGATTTTCCACCGACAATCTATCTACTCGATGGTGTAGGAATTTAATTAAAGATTCTTGGGCTGTCATTGTTTTTCCATTTATTTATTATTTGTTCATTTGTTGAGTCATCTATATAATATGTATAATCTCCAATAGTTATATAAATACTTTCTTCACTTCTCTTATCAATTACCATTTTCTTTTTTATTTTTCTATCTACTACATTTGGCAAACCCTTAAAGGTTTCATATTCTATATCAAAGTCAAGTGGAAACCCACACCTTTCACAAAATACTAAAGTATCTTTAGGATTATCATATTCGCATTGCTTACAATATGTTTTAAGATTATCCTTACTAAGCATTTCATACATCGCAGTCAGCTCAAACTTACAACCTAACTCTCTACAATTTTGATCAGTTGATATATCTCTCATACTATAATAGTATTCAGTCATAAATTTATTGTAGGCATCTTTTTTGTCTTTGCCATCAATAGCATATCTAAATTTCTTGAGTTCTTGAAACTCTATAACAAAACCATTTTCTACCTTACTCATCTTATCCATCTTCTTATTTCGTTATACTCTCCTTGTTCTTTCTCAATAGATTCTTCTATTGTTTCTCTATCCCACTTAGGATCTGACAACTTGTATACTAACATCTTCGTATAACTTATTCCATTTTGTAGATTCATTTTCTCTACACATTCAATAACTCCATAGTCAGATTTATCTTCTCCAATGTATGTAACGTAGCCACTCAAAGTGACTCCCCACATTTCTAAATATTGTTTGCATACTAAGTCAAGCCAAGCAAAATAATGTCTAAACTTTTCGCCACCATTCCAAGCTAGGTATTGATTACCATATTGTCTTTTGATATGCCAATGATTATATCTACTTGGGTACGAATTCAGATCGTGTCTTTTAGTTTGTATTTTGTTGAACCTATCAACCAATACATCATCTAGGTTTTTACTTAACCTAAATTGTCCAATAAATTGTGTGTTATATCCCATAATTATATTTTTTTCCTTGCTTGTTCTAAATTGTATTCAAACTTTGCTTGTTGGTCTTCCATATATTCCTCATCTTCTATTAGTTCTCCATCAACTAATTTATATTGTAGGTCAGCTTCATCTTCCCAAGATGTCCAATAAAAGTTGTAATGGTTAAATCCAACATCTATGATGTCATCATCTTTTTTATATTTATCAATATCAAATGCACTATCGCCCTCTGATTCATATGTATTCATCATTAAGTTTTTTACATATTGCACAGCGTCTTTTTTATACTTGAAATATACTCCTGTATCTTCATCTATCCAACCTTGATTCATTCCCTCATCAGTAATGCTACATTGTCTAGCATATCTTTCGTTATCATATACATTGTGTTCAGTAATATAAATCTTTTCGCTACCCTCAGATCCATCAAAATAGAACTCAGTATACTCATCAGTATAGATTTCATTAGCTTCAGCTCTAGCATTTTTAACTAGTTCTTGAAATTTAGTTACGACTTCTTTCCAAGATGTAAATACTTGGTGGTCGTTGTAATCTTGTAGATTACTTGTAGTATGTAATATATAAATTCTCATAATAATAGTTTTAAATTAGACTACTAAGATAAAAAAAAATAGAGTTATATACAACTTATGTACAATAAAAATATATATTTGTCAGATCAATGAAATATAAAAAAATAATAATACTTGCGTTAGTGTGGACATCACTCGTGATAATATGGGTGTATGCTTTATGCTTGTGGGTATTATAACCTATCGTATTGAACCCAATTATATTGAACCTAATTAAGTTTAGCGAATAACGTAGACTCCTTTGTTTGCGTTAGCTAAAAAGTATTGTGTGCAATAACGTAATGAGTCTATGTGGTGGTCATACTTTTGTATTGGCTTAGTGTTTCTTTCGTGCCAAACATAATTGTTCAACTCCTTAATCAGCTCAAGACTATTTGAGTCTACAATCAAATCGTAGTCTTGTATAAGTGCAATACCCGTTAGTATTGAACCCTTTCTTTTTATGGTAGGTTTTATATTACAATACTCTTTGAGTTCATTGATTAGTCTTGGTTCTGCACTATCACATATAATCAGATCATCTCCTGCATACCTACGATTAGCTTCGCCAATCTCTTGTGTTGACATACCAGGTTTACAATACATTGTTTTAATCCATAACTTCTTTAGTGCTTTACTTACACCTACTTTTATTAGCACAGTTGGATCAACGCTAAAGCCAAAGTCTTGTCCATATATATAATCTACTTCCTCATTAAATTCACCGACTTTCCAATTAGTAAATATAACACCCTCAGCTTTGTCTAACCAACCACCTAGTATTTGATGGTTGTATCTATCAGGTCGTCTACGTCTTATATCTTCTAATTGTATAAGAAATGAATCAGAAAGATTTTCCTTATTGTCTTTGAAAGTTGTGTGAATATATGTAATATTGTCTACGCATAGATTAACTCCTGTGTTAACTCCTTTACCAGCAAAGAATCGTTGGTATATCCAATGCTCTTTAGTGGCAGGGTTTAATATTAATATAACCCTATTAGGTTTATTCTTTGATCTGACTGATTGGTCTATCTTATCAAAGTCCTCTTCCTTAGTCATCTCCTCAGCTTCATCAAGAACCCAAGTAGTAATTCCATTTATAGATTTAAGTGCAGCTGTTTGGTTACCAGCACTTGTTCTAATACCTTTAAATATTATTGAACTACCAGTACTTATGTTTAAGATTTCATCTTTAGTAATTCTAAAATGGTGCATAATATCATAGAGTTGTAGCTTCTCTAAGAACTCAGGGATTATTGAGTTTGACGCACTAATCATTGTGTACCTAGTAAATAGTATCTTATGTCCTTGTTCAAACGTTAGAAACGCTAAGAATGTGGTTATCGCAAATGATTTACCACTACCTCTACCACCAGTGATTACAAAATACCTAGAATCATTTCCAAGTGCATTATATTTTTGGTTCAGACTCGGTTGTTTCATCTATGTCTATTGTGTTTTGTTCTTCGTTACCCGTGAATAGATTTTTTATATTGATATTAACCTTATTGTTATTATCTTCATTGCTCTCGCCAGGTTTACCAAAACCATATTCCATTAATTGTTTAGCGTGATTGAAAGAACCTTTCTTTGCAAACTCTGCCATAGACTCAAAGAATTCTTCTTGTGAACCAAAGACTTTTGCAATAGCATTTTGTGTATATATTGTAGCCCTATTACGTTTAGCTTTGTTTACTCGTAACGAACTATTTGCATCTAGTACATCAATGTTACGTACACCTTTTTTTCTACCATTGTTTCTACGTCCATCGTTAGATTTAACGTACTTATATTGCTTTGGCTTTCTACCCATACTAAACCTCTAACTCTTCATTGTTAACTTTCTTCTCAAGTTCAAGATGATCTCGTAACAACTTATCGTAATCCTCAAGTAAATCTTCATACTTAATTCTCCAATAATGTACCTCACTATATCTCTTGAGTGCTTGATTGCCCTCTTGTAATAATACATCTCTTACTCTATTGTAAGTTTGTATAATAGAATCATTATACATTGCAATCATATTAAATACAGTTAGCCCGTGTATCACTGTGGCGTGTTCTCTATTCACACTATCTCCTATCTCTACTAAAGATGCGTGTGTAAATTCCTTACATAGTTTAAAGTAAATTGCTCTACCATAAACATACTTTCTATTCCTAGTATTCTTCTTTATATTAATCTTCAGATCCTTAGATACTAAGATTTTTATTTGTGATAATGTTAAGTTCGTGTTTATACTCATAATCGTTTAATTCAATTTTTATTTGCTTATATGTTTTTTCCTTTGCATAGTTCAATGCTCTTAGTATTCCTGCACATACTTCGTACATTTCTTTTTGTTCAAATTCGTACAAGTCATCTACTAAATCTTTATATGGTACACCTGCAACCAAATCTCTTAAAGCCAAGTAATAGCTTTGATTTATCTGCTCTTTATAAATGCTCGATTGTAAGGTATTGGTTGATGTTCTTTGTTTTGTCATATACATAATCTTTATAAGTTTCACACGCTTTCTTTACTTTTTGTTCAGCGTTATCTAAAGTTTCTTGAGTAACTGGAAATGCTTTTATCTCTCCTGTACTCTTATCTATAACCAAAAAAACGAAGTTTTGTACTTGGAAAATCTTAGTATATATGTACGCTTGTATGTCTGTATGATAGACTTTCTTTGCTTTATAACCCCAACCATCTAAAGTTTGTGTTGTCTTAATATCAATGATCGTATCAGATCGTAGGTAGTCAGCTTTAGCACGAAAAGGAAAGCCAAATATATTATCAATGCCAGGTTCCTCAGCAACACCATTTCTTAAATACTCACTAGCTTCTATATTGTTTTCAAACACACTAATCAAATAACTTATTGATTCTAGTTCTCTATTTGTCATTACTGTTAAGTTTGGATTTTCTATCTCAGCTTCCTTAAACTTCTTTGTAGTTCTAGTGCTTGAGTCTACAAATAGATATTCACTTGCTATCTTATGTTCTTCTAATAACAAAGTGTGAAATAGTTTCCCATCTCTTATTGCTTTCTTATTACTTATATTCTCTCTAACATATTTTTTATATGCTTGTGGTGATTTGTATAGTGGCTTCGCACTACTTGAAGATAATGTAGCATTACCTAAATAATCATAATAAAATGTATCATCATACATCTTTAACTTTAACTCATCTTTATCCCATTCGGAATTGTCTAATAATTTAATCATCTTTACTTTGTTTTAATATTTCTATGCATAACTCTTTTGGTAATATACTTCTATTGTGATTGCCACTTAATTGACTTAATCCCATTTGTTTTACTTTCTTTGCTTCACGATCAGTTTTTTCGTGATGACAATCTTTATTGCCACTAAAACATTCAGGTCTAGGTTTCCAACCATTCGTATTGAACATTGGATCATATAGATTGTTAGTCCATACATCAGTTGGTTTAGCCATAGTCATACCATATTGACAATACCATATTGTTGCTCTAGGTAAATCTTTTACTACGTCTAATGATCTGAGTCTACCTCTTGGGTTTTCCATATACCAATATTTAGGTTTTAATTCATTAATTATATCTAATGTCTTTTGTACCATCTTTACTCCATATTTTGCTTTATCACTTATTGGTGTTAGTTTATCCCAATGTCGCCATAGTGCTGCAACACTAAATGACGTACAAGGTGGACTCGCCCATATTAAGTCTGGCTTAAATGGAACTTTAGAGATGTCAAAGTCAAAAACGTCTACTACATAGTCAACATTACCAAATTGACGATAGTCAGAACTAAATGTTTTGTGACCAAGTTTTTGTGCTTCTTTACTAAAAGTACAACTTCCTGCAAACAACTCTAAAACATTCACTCAACAAATATAATAAACAATTTATAAACAAACACTACTTGTCTTTAGTTTCTAAGAACTTTTCTAATGCACCTAATATTCTCCAAGCTGATTTACCTAAGTGTAAAAGACCATCATCATCAATAGGATTTTCTATGTGATCTAACAAATGTCTTATACAAGCATCTAACTCATCTTTAGATTTTGACCTATCCCAATGTAGAGGAGTGCCAGGATTGTGTTGTTCGTTTCCTACGTAACTTACTTTAGATACGTATCGTATTGCTTTTGGAAAGTATTTAAGAACACCACTAAATACTGGTTGTTCTTTTCGGATCTGATGTTTTGATTTAGTCATAATATTTCTGCGTCTACTATTGGTAGCATTGCAATTTCTTTAGTTATTTTAAAGTTATCTGAGAAGTCAGTTGTCTTTGGTAATTGTTTTTCAAACCAAGTTGGTGTAACAAAAAACAAATTCCATTTATATATTCCTTGTGGTGTTGAGTTTATATATATAGGAAGATCAAAGTTATCATTAGCTTTTTCTATCATTGCGTCAAACTTACCACGTTCTATTACTAACTCGTCATAATGAGTTTTACGACACTTTAATTCTATTCTATGTTTAGTTTTAGGACTATAACAATCCCATCTACTAATTGGACTATTACTCATAACAAGGTCAGGGTAAACCTTTTCTTTAAGGTATATGAATAAATCTTTCTCTATCATAAATATAAAGTATAGACCTCTCTTAATCTTACTAACTTTGAATTAAAACAACTACCACAACTTGTAGCTACATCGTTTGTGTTGAATACATAATTATATATGTTTAACAAATCTCTTTGTTGCGCAGCAGTTATAGTATTAGTCTTTTGATTAAAGAAGTCTGTAAGATAATTAAATTGTCCTTCGCTTAAACATTTTGGTTTATTATAAGGGTACAACTCATTTAATGTTTTCTTACGACCATCACAACCACAATCTTTTCCAAGAGCATCAAAAATAGTATCTACTACTTTCTTTATGCCAGTTGCTTTAGTCACTTTCTCAACACTATCACCTAAACCACTAGATTGCTTCTCGTATTTAGCAACCCATTGTTTATATGCTTTAGTCCTTTTATCTTTAGGTTTGTTTGGAATTTTACTCATCTTTATTATGTTTTATTAAATGAAAGTCACCATTGATATAATCTTGGTAATCTTCGTTAAACTTACTATTCATTATTTGTTTATAGTTCTTACAACTATTAAATATTGATGTAACTGAAATATGAGAATCCTTAGCAAGTTTCCTCATACTTATATCAGTTTCATAATATATCTTAAATAATTTTTGGTCGTACCATCTATCCCAACTATCAACTTCTTTTTGTATGTTATCAAGAATTATTTGTTGTGCATAATCTTGATTCCTTTTGTAGTATACATCATTTGTGTCATCAATTAAAGGTACATATGTTTTATAACTTTCGTTGTTTTCGCCAAGATCATCTATGCTAATCATTCTATGCTTTGATTTTGCTTTTAGATAATCATTCCATAAGTTTTTGATTGTTATGTATACATAGAACTTATTAGGTTCATTCTCATTATACATTATTTTTTTAGGATCTGATATGTACTTGTTTAGTTTTAAGTACATTTCGTGTATGAAGTCCTCAACTAAGTCGCTACGAATTCCAATTGATAATCCCATCGCTACCCATAATTTGTGATATTTCGATAGGAGTTCCATCATCTTAATATAAATACATTAATCCAAAAGAAACCTAAGCTAAACCTAATTAGATCAGTAAACTCGTCAGGGAAGTATTCTATGTCTCTAACATAGTCAATACCTAAAACAAATCCATTAATCCACTCGAATTGAATACTCATTACATAACTTTGAATTCCACTCTAATTCTATCTTGCTCTCCATAAAACTTACTCATCTTATTAATAACCACTATGTTTTGATCTTGTTCATAAATCAAACCCTCTAAAGCATCAAAAAATGCTTTGTTTAAATTATCCTGTAAATCAGGTTTAGTAGTTTTATAAGTGAATTCTAGCTTTTTCTTTTTAGAGAAACTCTTAGGGTAACTAAATATATATTCTATATAGTTTACCTTAATTTTAGAACCAGCTTGTATAATCTCAAAATTATTAGGTAGTTGCTTACTAACTAAGTTACGTAAATTATTTTGATAATCGGTAATCTTTTTTGGTTTATATCTTCTTCCATTCCTTGCAAACCTAAATGATTGATGTGCTTGTGGTTTGATCTGAATGTCTAAAGTAACTAACATTAAAAAGGAGAGTTGTTGTAATCTTCTACGTTATCTATTACTATTGGTAATCCTTGTCTAACTTCAAATGCAAATTGTTGAAATGGTATACCTCTACTTTTTTTACACTCGACAATAACTATATCTTTATTTGCACTTGATGTTTGTACACTAATTTGTGTTTCTGTTTTCTTCTCTAAGAACGAACCTAGATGTCCTGTAGCTTTTGAATTATAGAAATTAGAATGTATTACAGTAATTATATGTATGTTATAATCTAATGTCCATTTCATTAAGTAGTGTATTACTTTATTTGATTTTTCTATATCATTTATATCATTTAATAAATCAGCAACACCATCAATTATAACTAAACCAACGTTCTCAGATTTAGATATATGCCAATCAATAAACTCTAATCTTTCATTAGGTAAGAATTGTCTAAGTGCATATGTTTCATACCCTGTGCAATCCTTACACATCTTATGAACTCTATT
>Ga0208157_1000207_pt1 | contig 37430 bp, 25 predicted proteins | sample 5_EtaG_FD_184077 | JGI IMG/M metagenome (GOLD analysis project Ga0208157, IMG submission 184077) | Marine viral communities from the Subarctic Pacific Ocean - 5_ETSP_OMZ_AT15132 metaG (SPAdes) (version 2) | ecosystem: Environmental > Aquatic > Marine > Oceanic | place: Pacific Ocean | collected...
TATATAGATTTTATTATGATAAAAACATTCGCAAATAAATTTAGAAACGCGGACGAAGCTTTTCAGTATTGGTACCAATGTATAGAACATTATGGCCAAAACTTTGCTGGAACTAAAGCTTTATTTAATATAGGTTTTGAAATGGAAAATCCAGATCAAATGGATATTAAAGCACCATGGCGTAGGTGGAATCCTGATTACGCTGCGGCTGAATGGGCTTGGTATATGACCGGAGATAGAAACGTAGAAACACTAGGTAAACTATACGGTAAAATACCTGAGATATGGAAACGTATGGCTGACGGAGAAAACAACGTACATTCTAATTACGGTTATCAATGGGGTAGAAATTCACAACTTGATCATGTGATAAAAAGATTAAGACGTCATCCTGATACTAGACAAGCTGCAATATCAATTTACGATGGTAAAGAGATACGTAAATATAGGTATGATACTCCATGCACATACGCAATACAGTTTACAGTTGTAAATGATAAACTGAATATGTGTGTTACGATGCGATCTAATGATCTCTGGTACGGTTTCTGTAATGATCAGTATTGTTTTGCACAATTACAATTATTAGTTGCAGAGGAAGCCGGATATGAATTAGGTACATATTATCACTTTGCTCATAACTTACATCTTTACGAGAAAGATTTAGGTAAGTTCTTGAGTAAGAAAGAGAAAGGACCAGCACAATCAAGAGCAGATGAATATGGATGGTAATATAACATATTATTTATACCACATCCCGGGTAAAAAGATTGGAGTTACACGTGATCTTAATAACAGGGTAACAAAAAAACAAGGATACAATCCAGACGAATATGAAGTTCTTGATCATAGTAAAGATATAGATTATATATCAAAACGTGAGATAGAACTTCAAAAGTCTTACGGCTATAAAGTAGATTTAAAACCATATAATAAATTATTTAAAATGAAAATAAACGCAACCGAACAAACCAGCACATTTCCAGTTCCATTAAACAAATTAAAAGGCAGATTAATGGATGAGCTAGGTAAGAAATGGACAACAGTTCATGGTACATTTGAACTAACTAAAGATACTATAGACTGGATAATGAAAAACGCATCAACATCTATGTTTAATAAAAATAGATCTTACATATACAACAAAGCGTTTTATGAAGCCTTTTTAAACGAAGCTAAGAATGAAGCCACTTTATTTTATAATCAATTAAAGAATAGAGCTAATGGTGTAGAAAAAGATAGGTTTCAATTAATTAGAGATTGGGCTGATGAAAGAGGACTTTATGATAAGGGAGATACTAAAACCCAATACTGTAAATTAATGGAAGAAGCAGGAGAGCTTGGTAGAGCGATATTAAAAGATAATCAAGTTGAATTTGTAGATGCTATAGGAGATATGGTTGTCGTATTAACGAATCTAGCTATGCTAGGAGGAACATCAATTGAAACATGTATTGATTCAGCTTACAACGAAATAAAAGATCGTAAAGGCGGAATGCAAAACGGAACATTTGTAAAAAATGGATAATCCAACACTTGGGATAGTATTAGCTAATTTAGTAGCATTATTATTTATTTTAATAGGATATTATTATGACAGAAAAAACAATTAAATTTAGAGACCCTGTAGTTGAAAGAGTGTGTGACAAATTTGTAACACGTTCTGATGTGGGTTACAAAAAATACGGTAAGACATTACATGATGAAAGAACAGGTAAACATAAAGATCTATTAGGTTATTTAAACGATATACAAGAAGAACTTATGGATGCAATACTATATATACAAGCTGCACGTGAAGAGTTGAAAGATCAAGCTGTTGTTGAAGCTGTAAGCTCAGCACAATTAGACTTTAACGATAGAAATGCAGGTTTACCTTATTACGTGACAGATGTTGCGACGTAAAAAACGAGGTCCTGTACGATCTAAAAAAGTTATCGTTGATAACATAGAGTTTAAGTCAGGCCTTGAAGCTTATATGTATAAAGCATTAAAAGCTGCAAAAATAAAAGCTACATACGAAGGGATTACTTATGAATTAATCCCTTCATTTGACTTTAAAAATAAATGTTATGAAAGACAAGCAAACTCTAAAGGAGAGTATAGAAATAGAGGAGGCAAAGCGATACGTAAGGTCACTTATACACCTGATTTTACAGGAAATGGATTTATCATTGAATGCAAAGGACGGCCTAATGAATCTTTTCCTATACGTTGGAAACTTTTTAAGATGTATGCCTCGAAAAAATTACCTAAAATTAGTATCTACAAACCTCAAAATCAAAAAGAGTGCGACGAAACTATAAACATCATCCTAAACAAAGCGCAGCTTTAGCTCGTATGCAATACAAAAATAGACAATTAGATAAGTTTATAAAATGGAGTATTGAAGTTAAAGGATATTTAAAATTAAAAGAACTATTAGAATACGAAAAACAATATGAATGAATGGGAAATTAGTTTAGGTTTTTACCCTGGATTTTTAATCGGAGTAAGAACTTATAAAACAGTAAATAATGTATCCCATGTTTTTTACCTACCCTTTATAGATCTTTGTATTACAATACATAAAGATGAACAAGAAAAACCAACATAAATTAACCCATACTCTAAGCGGTATAGTGTTAGCTTTAGCTATAACATTATGCTGTTTAGAGTACAAAACAATATCTAGTAAGAATTACAAAATACAATCACAGTTAATACAACTAGAAGAAGAACCTATATTAGAAATAGAAATACCAAAGCCACCACCACCACCACCACCGCCGCCAAACGTAGCGGAAGAAATAGAGGTAGTTAAAGATGAAAAGGTAATAGATAAACCTATATTAATACTCAACGAAGATCAGGTTGATTTAGTTATAGATATAGAACCTGAACCACAACCTGTAATTGAACAAATATTTGACGTTGTTGAAGAAAATCCTGAATTTTTTGGTGGTATTCAAAAATTATATGAATACTTAGGAAAACAATTACAATACCCAGAAATTGCTAGACAAAACATGATACAAGGTAAGGTGTTTGTACAATTTGTTGTTTGGAAAGATGGTAGTATAAGAAAAGTAAAAATTGTAAAAGGTGTTCATAAAACGTTAGATAATGAAGCTTTAAGAGTTGTTAAATCAATGCCTAAATGGAAACCTGGTAAGCAAAGAGGTAAAAGAGTTAATACCAAGTTTACTTTGCCAATAAAATTTAAAATAGGATAATGAAAGAAAGTACATTGCTAGAAATGCAAAATAAAATTAAATCTTTAACAAATGTAATACAACATTTGATGAATGAAATAGAATACATAAGAACTGTTTCTTATGGTACATTAGAGACGATAAAGCAAATGCCTGATTATGAGGAAGCTTTAGGTAAAGTAAAAACAAAAGTTAAAGAAGCAAAAGAAGATGGAGTTATCGAACAAGATACTAAGTGATATAACAGTATATATGAAATATGCAAAATATATTCCTGAATTAAACCGTAGGGAAACATGGGACGAACTAGTAACACGTAACATGAATATGCACATTAAAAAATATCCTGAGCTCACAGATGACATTAAAACAACATATAAATTGGTCTATGAAAAAAAGATTTTACCATCTATGCGATCGCTTCAGTTCGGAGGTAAACCGATTGAAATTTCACCTAATCGTGTTTATAATTGTGCTTACTTACCTATCGATCATATTGAATCGTTTAATGAGATAATGTTCTTGTTATTAGGTGGTACTGGTGTAGGTTATTCTGTACAGCAACACCATGTTGATAAATTACCTATGATAAGCAAACCTTATCAAAAAAGAACTAGAAGATTTTTAATAGGTGACTCAATTGAAGGTTGGGCGGATGCTATTAAAGTGTTAATGAAATCGTATTTAGGTGACAAAAGGAGTTCACGAATAGAATTTGACTACTCTGATATACGTCCTAAAGGCGCTATGTTAGTAACGTCCGGTGGTAAAGCACCTGGACCTCAACCACTTAAAGAATGTATAGTTAAAATAACAGGAGTATTAGACTCAAAGGAAGAAACAGACACACTATCCACATTGGAAGTACACGATATAGTTTGTCATATAGCAGACGCTGTTTTAGCTGGTGGGATCCGACGCGCAGCTCTGATCAGTTTGTTCTCAGCAGACGATGATGAAATGATATCTTCAAAATCAGGAAATTGGTGGGAAACAAACCCTCAAAGAGGTAGAGCAAATAACTCAGCTGTGCTTATGAGACATAAAATAACTAAAGAATTTTTTATGGATCTGTGGAAACGTGTAGAGTTATCAGGAGCAGGTGAACCTGGAATATATTTTAATAATGATAAAGACTGGGGTACAAACCCTTGTTGCGAAATAGCTTTACGACCATATCAGTTTTGTAACCTGTGTGAAGTAAATGCTAGTGATATTGAATCACAAGAAGATTTAAACAACAGAGTGAAAGCTGCTGCCTTCATTGGCACGTTACAAGCAGGATATACTGACTTTCACTATTTAAGAGAAGTATGGCAACAAACAACAGAGAAAGACGCTTTAATAGGCGTCTCGATGACTGGGATAGGCTCGGGCACGGTATTAGGATACGACATGAAGAAAGCCGCTCAAGTAGTAAAACGAGAAAACGCAAGAGTCGCGAAAGCGATTGGAATTAATTCAGCGGCACGATGTACAACTGTAAAGCCTGCAGGGACGACATCTCTGGCGCTAGGAACGTCATCCGGTATTCATGCATGGCACAATGATTATTATGTGCGTAGGATCAGGGTTGGTAAAAACGAAAGTATATATAAATATTTGGTTGAAAACCACCCTATGCTAGTTGAAGATGAATTTTTTAGACCTCATGACACAGCTGTAATTAGTATACCACAAAAAGCTCCGGCTGGATCTATACTTAGAACTGAATCACCTTTTCAACTACTTGAACGTATAAAAAAAGTAGCAACAGAGTGGGTTGCACCTGGTCATAGAAAAGGTAGTAACACTCACAATGTTTCAGCTACAGTTAGTTTAAAACCTGAAGAGTGGGAAGATGCAGGAGAGTGGATGTGGAATAACAGAAAACACTATAATGGTTTATCTGTGCTACCATTTGACGGCGGGACATATACTCAAGCTCCTTTTGAGGATATTGACGAAGGAACTTATATAAATAAGTTGCAACATTTAAAAGATATAAATTTAGAAAATGTACTCGAATCCGAAGATAACACTGATCTGTCTGGTGAGCTTGCTTGCGCTGGCGGTGCTTGTGAAATTACTTAATTTTTAAAACAAAAACTATGTGTCCATATTGCAATAGCTACTGCGGTAGCTGCTAAATAATAAAAGGGAGGTCTTTCGGCCTCCCTTTTTGGTTACAGGAACTTTGGGTATGGTGCCCATTATTTTTTGTTCCTAATATGTCTACTCATTTCTAGACCTAACTCTTTTCCAAAGTCAGAGTCTGATTTATAATGAGCTCTAGCTACGTTTCTACTATCTGAAATATCGTTAGCTACCTTATCTAGTTCTTTTGATTTTTTTGGATACTTGTTTTTTAAATAATCGCCTATTAAAAAACCTTGAGCGGAATGACCTGATGGATATGAAGGAGTATCCATAGATTTTAATTCTATATTGTCTAATTTTAAACCAAAGTTTTTAGCTAAATCTTTTGGCCTAGGTCTATTGAAGTAATTCTTTAATTTTTTTATATGAGGAACAGATTGCTCTATTAGAATATCTATATCTTCATCGTCACCTACAATATTTTTAAATTCAGCTTCAATGTTATCATTTTTAGATACAAATTCTTTATCCATTTTTATTTTAGATAAGTTTTTAATTTCCTGCAATGTATTTAAAGAGTTGTCACCTGGAGGTTGCTTACCTTTAAACACTTCTATATCAAAATCTTCTAACATTTCCATCTACGTCTAGCAGCTTTGCCTCTTTCACCTGTCCAACCTTTTGATCTAGCACAAAAAGATTTTCTACGTTTAGCGGCTTTACTACCTGGTTTAACTTTTCCTGTTACAGCAGTTTTTAATTTACTGCCAGGGTTTTTCTTTCTATATTCTTTAACACCCTTAGAAGTCATGCCAGCTCCTTCTTCAGTTGTTCTAAAGTTTCTACCTTTACCTTTAGTTGTTTTTCTAGGTTCGCTTTTATCTAATGGAGAATCATCTTGTATTGATTTAACATAATTCATAGCATTATTAAAAACATCAATATTCTTTTTGTTTTTTCGTTTGTTTTTAACCACGGGAGGTTCAATCCAATTAGGCCCATCATTATCATCTGGAGAAACAGAAAATGCTCCTTTTTTAACTAATTTTTTAACCTTCCTTTTTAGTTTTCTATCAGGGTTTCTAAGATCTAATGGAGATTTAAAATTTTCTCCTAGATTTCTCTTCTTAACACCTTTAGTTATAGGTATGTCAGCATCATCAGTAGGTAACAAAGAGACTTCTTTATTTTTTTTATCATAATAAAATTCTCTTTTTTCCCTATTATATTCTCCTGATTTTATTTTACCAGCATCTCTATAACCTTGCTCAAAAGCTTTAATAGTTTTTCTTCTTCCAGGCTTTTTAAGTGACATGTTATTTGTTTTTAGGTACACAATTAGGTACTGTTCTACCACCTTTTTTCTTCATTCCTACCATTTCGTACCCTTTCCAGCAAGGTCCTTTTTTCATTAATGGTGTATCTTTCGTGTTGTGTTTCATTGTATATGCCATAGCTTACTTGTTTAGTTCTATTATTTTATTTACTCTATCTTCTTCGTATTTAAGTCTTTTTATAGCATCAGTAGTTAAACCTAACTGTCTTAAACTATCTATTTGCTCTGCTTTCTTAAGTTTAAATAACGTTTTTTTAGTTTTTTCTAGTTCAATAGCTTTATACTCTTCTGCGGTAGGTAGCTTTTTAGGATAATACTGTCTAGTATTTCTTTTCTTAACCTCAGCTCTATATTCTTTTCTACCTTGAGCTTCCTTAGCATATCTTTCTTCTCTTTGAACTTTATTTTCTAACTGCCATTTAGGCCAACCCATTAACATTGCTACTCTTTGCCAAGTTTCATTTGTATCGTCTAAAGCTCCTTGAATATTTTCTACCTTTTGAAATAGTCTGTCTATAGGAACGTTAGTAACTGCTGATATAACTTTAGCAGCTGCTCTATATGAAGGATTATTTATATTAAAAGGTTCATTAGCTTCAGGTCTCCAAGAGTTCATTTCATAATCTCTTAAACCACCGCTGAATTTCTTTAGCTTAATAGATATTGGAGGACTAACTTCTAATAATTTAGTATCAGCATCTGAATATTCAGGTCCTGGCCAAGTTCCTTCTTTTTTAGACCTATCGTAAAGATCCATAACAGTATTTTTAACTGTAGATAATATAACCCCTTGAACGCCAATACCTCTTAATATATTATCTAACATACTATTTGCTGTTTTAATAGTATCTTTATCTATTTCTTCTTCATCATCACCAAAACCTGTAAACATCAATGCTGACTGAAGAGCTGTAAACAATAAGTTTTGTGCAAACCCATAATATAGTATTTTACTAACATTAGATTTCCAATCACCTCTATTATTTACTAAGTCTCTTCCAGCTTTATCCATTATTCTAGCATACTGAGATGGCGTGTTTGCAAAAGCTAAAACTAATCTACCTAAGTTTGACGATTGCTGTTGTGATATTTTATCGGGTCTAGCAGACTGTTGAGATTCTTCAGCCGTATCTCTAAAATCTAGAAAAGCTTTCGCCTCAGCATCAGCTTGGCTCATACCTTGTTTTACATAAGTGTTAACTCTATTCCTGTAGAACGTGGCACCACCTGTCGCTATAGCAAAACTATCAGCAAACTGAGTTAGAACAAAACCTTTATTCAATAAATAACTTATAACACCTTTAACACTATTACCTGTTGTTTTAGCAGCTTCTGCTATTTCAGATTCACTTACATTTATTTTAAGTCCATTACGTCTATCTACTAAAAAGTCAGAGTTCATAAGCGACATAAAATCTGTCCAATATTGTTTTTGATTAGCAAAAGCTTTACCTGCTTTTAAAGGATTGTTGTCAGTCCAGTTCACAAAGTTAACAGCAGATATAGTTTGAAGAACAGCTGATCTAGCATTTAAGAACATAACAGCACCAACAGAGTTATTTATATAATCGGTAAATCTTTGTTCAAGTCTACTGGCGCCTTGTTTTCTATTTCTACCAGTCTTCATTCTTCTTATAGAATCTTCTATAGCTTCTCTGTATTTAGATCCAAAAGCAGCTTCTAATTTGTTTAGTGTTTTTTCGTTAAAAGCTAAATCTATATTTTGATTCCACTGCTCTAAAACTCTTGGTCTAGTCTCTGTTCTTAAACCACCTAAAAAATCAGTTGTTATAGTTCCAGCAAGCCAATCACCACCTGGGTAATGATAACCATCTTGTTTAGTAATAGCTATTAGTTGATTAACAAAAGTATCTATTTCGCCGTTGTCTTCTACAAAATCTCTAATTTGATTTAAGTCTCTCTCTGAAAGACCATCTACTTTTATACCTTGTCTATCCCAAGCAGCGATTCTAGTAACATCTTCATATGTAAAACCTCCAAAAGCTTTCTTTTTTAAGTTTTTAGGTATACCATCTAAGCTATTTTTTAAAGTCTTAAAGTCAGCCATTAATTGGTTTTGAGCCACAGATAAATCATTCATACCTCTACTAAATGGCTTAATTAAATTTTCTTGCATCCATTGCCATTGAGCCTCTCCTTTTTCTCCTTTTCCTAAAAGCTTATACAATAAACCACCAAAATCTTGAGCAGATGGAGGTATTAAACTCCAAGAGTTTTTAGTCCTACCTCTTGCTTTAGCTCTCATAGAAGAATATTCTTTATATGACTCTATACCTGTTTTATCATATATAATATCATTCATAGTTTGATCAACAGTTCTACTAAATTTTATTTTAGCTTGTTGAACTTTTGATTTAACATCTAATTGAGACATTGCTAGTTTAACGGCATCTACGTTTTGCATAGCGTCATCAGCAAAGTAAAAATCATTAAAACCTTCAGCTGCTTTACCCACTAACCACTCTGCTTTTGCTTCTCCTGTGCTATTGCCTAATCCTATTATATTGTCTAATTTAAACTCTAAACCTTCTGACTTTAAAAATTCATATATAGCAGGTGCGGCTTCGGGTGCTCTAGCTGTTAATACAAATAAATCTTCATTTCCTCTAGCATTTCTTATTTTTTCAGCTACATCAAAAAGTGGTCCTCTTTTACCATCTACAACTTGGTTAAATTCTGAAAAGTCAAACACATAACCTTCACTCAACAACTTAGCACCATCAGTAGCAAACTCTTCAGCGTTTAATTTACCTTGAGTACCGTCAGGTGCTGTATACAAAACGTTACTATTTGTTCTAGCTAATGTGTCATCAAAATCAAATACTCTTATTTTTTTAACATCAGCATTAGGATCTCTTGCTACATCTAAAGCGTTATCTAATGTTATAGATGTTTGTACATTTTCAAAATTATTATTATTACTTGATTTTTTTATACCAACTACACCACTGGACTCGTTTTGTTTACCAGTTTTCTTTCCTGACTCTTGAATATCTTTCCATATCTTAGCATCACCTTCGCCATATATTTTACCCGTTTTTAAATCTCTAACAGGGTGAACTTCACCTCCTTTAGTAAACATGTTATACCATCTAGTAGTTGGCAAGTCGCCTAGTTGATACCCAAAGTAAGCTCTAGACTTAAAGAACTTACCAAAGTTATTATCCATATCAACGTCTATGACTCCAACAGTATAACTATCTTTTAGTTTTTGCAGATCAGCTTCATTTTTTATATAACCTTTTCCTTTGTTAAAATGATAATCAAGTAAAAACAGGTTTACAACTCTTCTAGGTAACCCATGCTCGTATTCATATGCTTTACCACCTCCTGGTTTTTTAAGTTCTTTATATTTAGGATCTACAGGAACAAACCTTAAAGGAGCAGCCATAGCTAAAGGACTATCCATACTAGCACTCATACTAGCATTAAGCATCAACAACATTCTATTATCAAAAGCTTGTTGTTGTGGATCTTTAACTATATCCGCCATTAAAGCATATGTCTCATTTATAAAATCCCAAGCATCATCTGCCGCTTCTTCTCTTTTAGCAACCTGTTCGTCAGATATTGATCCATCAATCATACTTTCATTAACCTTTTGCGGAGGTACATTGTACGGAACTGTAACTGTTTCACCGTCAATTGTTACAATAACGTATGATTCTTTATTTATGGAAGTTGTTTTGTAATCAGTTATACCAAATATTGGTTCTAAAAAATTTTTTATATAACTATCTTTGTCACCATATAAAACCCCATTACCTTTATCTTTGGCACCTACATACTTATTAGAACCTTTACTTATTAAGCCTTTATATTTTATAAAATTAATACCTACATTTAATTTAGCTTCAGTAGTACCATCTGCTTCTACCATTTTAGAAACAACAGTGTTCATAGCTTTTTCATAAGTTTTTCTAACAACATCATCTTGAAACATAGCGGCAGCCGCTTCACTAGGTAATCCTAATATCTTCTTAGAAGCATTTATATCACCTTCTTCCATCGCCATTTCTAAGCTAGAAACATATGTATCTATTTCAAGTTCTATACCTGGGTAAGTTTCTTTTTGACTAACTAAATTACCTACTAATTTTTTGTATTCATTTTTAATTTGAGTAGCCCACTTGCTTGGTATCTCACTCTTTTTTCCATAAACATCATTCCAAGCATTTGTTACATTTTCACTAGTAACACCTAAATATTTCAACCTATTAAAGAAAGTTTGTCTCTTGTTTAAGAACATGTCTTTAGTATTTTGGTCGACATCGGAGTCTAAAAATCTTCTTGAGAACTTAGTTCCTAAACCTTGTTGAGCAACTTGAGCAAAACCATTTATTAACTCATCTGCGTTTAAAGTTTTCAACTCTGGATTACCTAACGTCATTTTTTCTATAACATCAGGATTACCTAAAACATCCATTGTAGCGTCTAAACCTAGCTTACCGGCCATATTCTTAGCTAAAGCATCTTTCCTACCTCTTTTCTTAAAAAATTCTACAAACTGATCAGGAGTTGGATTTAATCTTTTATATAGTGTAGGTCCAGATGTTTTGCTAGTATAAACTAATCTTCCACTACCTTCATATTTAGCTATATCACTAGGTGATATATTTTCTTTTTCTACAACTGCAAATATTTTGTCTTTAGATAGCCTTTCCATTGCTACTAAATCACTAATGGGAAGCCCGCTAGATGATAATAAAGACTCTTGTATATCTTTTAAATACGTTTCATAATTAGCGCCAGTACCCATTTGTTGTTTTATCTGTGTAAATAAAACAGTATCGTACGCGTTTCTTAACTTAAGTCTAACATCTTTATATATTCTAGCTATATCAATGTCAGCTTGATTTTTATCTGCTTTACTAGCTTTAGGATCTTTTTTTATTTCTAAAGCTTCTTTTAAAGTAACAACAGTGTCTTTTTGTCCTTTCTTTTTTCTAGTGTATTCAAATTTTGGAACAGATGAACCACCTAAAACAGTTTCAACTTTACCTTTTATATCATTATATAAATCGGTATCTTCCTCTATTTTTAAACCTTCTCTAAAACTTAATTCACTTTCTATAGTACCTTGCTGTTCAGATATTAAGTTTTTTGTTTCTTTACCTACTAAACCATCTAAATCTTTAGTTGAAAAATCATTAAATACTTCTCCGCTTTTTAATACATCACCAATTCTGTTACTTAATCTAGAGTTTAAATAACCATACAAGCTAGTATTAGTTTTATTAAAACCTCTAATATCTGGAAGCATTGCTAATTTAACAGCTTGTTGTAGTTCGTTAAGATCAACGTTATTTAATAAGTTAACTACACTACCATCTTTAGTTCTAAAACTTCTAGCTTTAGCTTCTATCATTCCGTCTAACTCTTGGTTTATTTTTTTAATAAAAGGATTTCTTTGATTATCTACTACAGTGTTTGAATTTCTATTACTTCCCGATGGCCATTCATTTTTAACCTCATTAAAAGCTTCGTTTATGTTTTTCTTAGCATTTTGACCTTCTCTTGAAGCTGGTTCTTTACCACCGCCCATAGCAGATGAAGGAGCACTTGCAGCCCCACTTACCATGTCCCTTATTTTTTTAGCGTTAGATTTTATTTTATCCATGTAGCCTTTAGGTTTATCCGCTAAAAGCTTTTTATTTTCCGCTACTAATTCAGCTTTGCTTTGTGAGCTTTTCTTAGTTCTTGATGCTGCTGCTTTACTAGTTGTTTTATCAGTAATGTCTATAACTTTAGTTTCTTTAGCTTGATCTAATAGTTTTCTATCAAATTTACTTTTAGAAAGATCCTGTCCCATTCCTAATAAGAATTGAGCTACATCATTAACACCTTTAAAATCTATTTCATAACCACCAGCTTCTTTAAGACCATTAGATAATTGTTTACCTAAATAAGCTGTGAAAGCCTTGTTTATTTTAGGATCTATTTTACCTGCTGCAACTTCCTCAACAAATGCTGAAATTACTTCATCATAGTCAAAACCTCCTTGACCATCTTGTAATCTATTAGTACCTTCTGTTTGCATTCTTAACCATAGGTCTGAGTAATTGCTACTTAAAAAATCAACAATAACTTGACCAGCCATATCAAAAGCTTCAGGATTTTGTTTAATAAGCTCTATAGTTATACCATGTGAAAGCTCATGCAATGGCACACCTGGTTTTTGATTATTTATAGCATTTTCTTTAAAAGTAAATTGAGTATTTGTTAGTTGATCATAATAACCATTTAAGTCTCCATTTTCAATACCATCTAACGCGTCTGTTATTTGTTGCTCTATATACTCTTTATAAGTTAAACCATTTTCCATCACTCCATCGATGTCTAAACCTTGAGCTTCTAAAGCGTTTAATTGTTTCGCTAGTATATCAGGCAGCAAAGACTTAGCTTCCTTGTTAGTATCAAAATTAAAAAAGCCAATACCTTTCTTTTTAGCTATAGTTCTAGCCTTATCTAGGTTAATATTATAATCTCTTGTATCAACTATCTTTATTGATTCGATTTCTATCTCTCTCGCTGTAGGGCCATCTACTAGAGGTCCTTTGTCCGCTATGATGTTCTCTATAGCCTGCTGCTCTATCTTTTGTACCTCTTTTCTAGTCTTAGAATCCCAAACAGCTTTACCTTTCATCGCTATGAACTTATTTCCAAAATTTCTTTTATTTTTTAATTTATTTTGAATGTTTAATAAGTTATTATATTTTTTATCTAAATCATCTAATTTTAATTTTTGATCTGCACTTAAATTACCAGCAGCGTCTGCTATTATATTTCTAGCTTCTATTTTATATTCAGATATTTTAAGAGCGTTTTCTGCTGCAAGTCTTCCAGCGGCTTCTGAAATTCCATCATCTACTAATTTAGATTCTACTTCTAACTGTTTAGTCATTAACAGTCCAGCTTGTTCATTTATCTCTGAATTAATAGTTTCTAATTCTTCTGCTATTTTTATGGATTGTTCTATTTTATTTATACCGTCCACAGTTGTTTTAGCCGGCAAAGAATTTAACATTTGCAATTCTCCTTCTAGTATATCTTTTTTATTGCTTAATTCGTATATCTTTAAGTTTGTTTCATTGATTGAGTTTATTTCAGCGTTAGTTGCAAAGTCAGCAGTAATATAAGCGTGCATCATAGGTACTCCTTCAAACACACCACCTAAAATAAATCCACCAGAATAAGCTTCTAAAGTACCATCCATTATAGGTCTTCCGTCTACCAAGTTAGTTCCCATAGTTACACCAACTTCTCCGATACCCTCTAAGTTTGCTGACTTAAGCCACTCAGGAGCTTTCTTTTTTAGGTATTGACCAGTTCCAGTGAATAAGTTGCTAGCAGCATTCTTATTTCCTCTAATTACAGAATAAGCATCAGATATTTGAGCAGATGTAGTTAAATAAGCACAAGTTCCTTCAACAGCAAAATATGCAGATCCTTTTGCTATATATTCTGCTCTTCCTATTTTTTTATCTTCTAATTCTAACTTTAATTTTTCTTTTTCTTCAAAATCTATATCATCTCTACTCTCTAACTCAGATAATTCTTCATTTATCATAAAGTTAGTTACATCCATTTCACTAAATTTTCCACCTCCTGACGAAGCACCAGCAACAACTGAAGAAATAAGTTGACCGTATGAAGCGCTTCCACCTGAAAGTACCATAGCTGCAACTATAGGTAAAGTTTCAGCTGTCATGTCCGTTATCCATTCACCAAAACCAAAAAATACATCCCAAGCGGATTTACCCTCAGTGTCTATCATGTCAGCGAAACTAGTTGTAGAAAAATTATATTCCATTTTTTCTTCATCTAACCAATTTGTTAATTGAGCATTAACATTTCTAACAGATTCCATAGGATCGAAACCAGCACTAACACTAGCCCAGTAATAAGGGTTTGTGTAATTCGCGGCACTAACGCCAAAGTATACTATGTTTTTTAGTGTAGCAAGTCCCGTAATACCCATCTTAACAAAAAATCTTTGAGTATCATTATAATTCATTTGCCATATACTCATTTGCTCCCTAAAAGTAGGTATGTCTGCTAGTACTTTACTATATTCATTATTATAAACACTTACCGTATTACCAGCATCAAACAAAACTTGAGCACTAGCCGTGTAGTTATTTATAACTGAAGTGGTAATTGTTTCTACCGCTTCACCATCGTCCCAAGTAGGATTCAAATATGTTCCAGCTTCTATAAATTGTATCTTTCTCTCACCATCTACCATTTTAGCAACATAACCATCTTCAAGAGTTATATTTCTATCTGTTGGTATCATTCCTCCAAAATATAAACCACTATTTATATTAATACCGGTTTTTCTGAAAGCTTCAGCAGATTGACTTTCACCAAACAAAAACTTAACTGCTAATCTATTATTAACATCACTAGAATATTTTTCAAAAACAGTGTCATATTTTTCTTGAGCAACTTCTTTTTTTAGAATTGCATCTCCAAGAATTATCTCATCTTCAACATTGTTTAATAAAGAAGCAGCAATCATAGAGCCTTGCCTAAGGTTTTCTTTATCTAAACTATCAGCTTTTTCTATCCACTTTTCAATGTTAATTTCATAGAACTTTTTCTTCTTTTCGTTTATAACAGCGTTCTTAGCTGTTTCCATTATAAATTCTTGAGTTGGTGGAGGAAGATTTAAAGATTTAAACTGAGCTATTAAACCTTCTTTAGTTTGCTGATATAACGTACGGTTTTTTAAAAAGTCAGTACCTAAATTAGGATCAATGGTAGTTTCGACGTAACCCCCAAGTATATCACTCGCGTAAACAATACCGCCAGCTGGTTCCACCGGTGGTAAATCTATATCCGTCTCAGGACCAGCAACTCCAACTTCTTCAAAATTAGGGTCCCCTTCAAGACCTGTTACACCTGTTGTACCTGTTGTACCTGTTGTACCTGTTGTACCTGTTATACCTTGAGGACCTGTAACGCCTTGAGGACCTGTAACGCCTTGAGGACCTGTACCGCCTTGAATACCTGTCGGACCAGACGGTGCGATCTCTTCACCTAAAAAATCAGTCGTTTCTGTACCACCTATACCCGTTGGCCCAGTACGCTCTAATTTTGAAGGAGGAACATCAGGACCAGCGTATGGGTTTTTTTCTCCATGAAAATCGATCTGCATGTCAACTGCTGGATTGTAATCAGGATCATTACCAAACATTTGTTCGTATGATTGGTTTTCTAGATTACTTATAACCTTAGATTGAGCGGTAGTAAAACCTATACCACCTTGATCTGCAGATTTTGCCTCTAGATTTTTAGCAAAATTTCTTAAACCTCCTGTTTTAGATCTCCAAGAGGTAAGTGATTTAGTAGTAGCAAAATCTACAAAGTCAGTAAGATCATCTCCTCTTAAAAATCCCATTGTCATCAAATCGTCATCGCTAAAAGTAGAATTTTTTATAAAATATTTAAAAGGTTCGTATTCTTTTTTTGATTCACCACCAAAAAGCATTCCGTCTTTACCTACAGTAACTACTACAGATTCGCCACGTTGGTTAGTTATTTTTATAGCATCGTTATCATCAGCACTATTTGTTTCCTCTAGTTTAAATAAGCTACCATCACCTGTTGGCGGTAAAGCTTGTTTAAGAGTTACAATATCTACACTTTCACCTTTAGAACTGTTCCATCTATTATTTAAAAACATTTCATCAAAATAAAAATCAAAACCTTTTTCAAGTATTATTTTTGATTTATTTTCTTCATAAGAAATATCTCCGGTTAATCTTTTAGTAGTTTCTAAAACTTCTGAACCTTCATTTGATGACACAGACCAATTAACATCTGGATTAACTTTGTTTAATGCTGTAATATAAGAATCAAGTGTTATAGTTTCTGGATTTAAACCAGTAAATGAAGCGGCTTCTTTTACAAAGCTAGGGTTATAATTTTTTGAATTTTCATCGAAATAACTTTCAAATAATTTTTTATCAAATTGTTGTTTGTATTCTTTACCGTCTTTAATAGAGCTTTTTACAATGACCTCGTCTCCCTTTTCCACAACTAAATCTTTCATTAGTCTAGCAAGTTCTTTTTCTCTTTTCGCCCGAGCAAGGCTGTTATATGTGGGATCAATAAAGTTTTTTAATTGTTGAGTTTGATCAGCACTATTTTTTTGAACCTTACCAGCTGTTTTACCATCGTTAATATCGCTGATTATCATTTCATCACTAACTTCAACCTCCTTGTCTACGTCAAAAAGACCTTTTGGTGGTGGATCACTTTCTACTACTGTAGCTATTGGTTTGTTCTCTTTCTTCTTTTTCTTGTCATCACCTTCACCATTATCAATAATAGACTCAGTATCTGTTAAAGATATTATCTCATTACCTGGACCAGCTAAATACTCGTCAAAAGTCATACCATAGCTATCAGCTCTTTCCTGTATTTGAATTTCATCTACGTCATTCCCTCTGTAAGAATATTTTCTCATATAATATATTTAAGGTAAATCGTAACTATTGTTATTATTAAATTTATCTTTACTTAAGTACTTAAAAGCTTTAGCTGATGTTTTTAACCCAACACCTGCTCTATAAGCTATAAGTTGCATTAATAAACCTTCTTTAACTTCTCCTTTATCATCAAACAGGTCAAATTCAGATTTACCTATCTTAACCACGCCTGGCTTATCGGGATTTATACCACTAATTCTATTAAACTGATTTCCTTCTCCAGAGTTAATCATATCTACAACTTGAATAGCAAAATTTTCTTTATCAAGTTTTCCATCAGTTCTTGGAGTAGCGGCATCGTTAGCATATTCTCTAACTTTTCCATAAATATTATTAATAACATCTCTATTTGAATTTAAAACTGACTCTTCCTCTACAGTTGTCTTGTTCAATTCTACTCTGTCTCTATTAACTACTTTCATTTCGTCAATAGAACTAAACCCTCCTTTTTCTTGGAGCTTAGTAAAATAATCTTCAGCAGACAGATCTAAATCTAGAGCTTTGCCTTCTTTATCTACTGCTACAAATTTACCGTCTATCTCTTTACCTTGTATCAAACCTCTTCTTAAAAGTTGTTTTTGTATACCTGAATTTATTAAATAAAGTCTAGCTTTGTTTCTGTTTTCTTCATTTTTTTCATTACTTTCAGTAAAATAATCAGTATCTTCACCCATTATATCTCTCCAAACACTGTTCATAGCGTTTTTATCGTCTAAAAGAGTTGTATAAGCATTTATCTCTAACTGATCTTTCTGCATCTTGTTAGTGCTATTAGCATCCATAGTAACTTTAGTAGATGTAGTACTGTAATCACCAGTCTCGTCTACCTCATAAGTTTCACTAACTATATAATAACCATTATTATAGTTGTTCATGTCCATTATCTCTGGAGCTTCATTAAACTTTGCTTGGTAAGCACTTATAGGAGTTATTCTTTTAACAGCGCCTTTAGCACCACCATCCTTCAGTAACTCATCTAAGTTTACTAAAGCACCTTGATTTTTAGCACCTAATTCTTGATTATAAACACTTCCATCTTTGTTTGTTTCAGCTACATTAAAAGATCTTAACAATTCATCATTACTAATAGTTCCGTCAGACATGTATTTTTTTTCAGCATCTTCAGGAAGTTTCATTAGCCATACGTTTCCAGTTTTAGGATCTTCTACTGTATAAACATTACCACCCTGAGCTATGCTACTAAATATAGTTATAACTTCTTTTGGAGTTGTTGCTGTGGATATACCATTTTCTTCACCAGCTGTACCTGCAGATTCGTATACCTCATTTGCTATTTTTAATATCTCAGGAATATAAGTACCCATTTTTTCAGCGTTAAGCATCATGTTGTTTAATATCTTATTACCCTCTCGCTTATCTATCTCACCTTTACGCATACCGTTTTTTATATCATAATACTTTTGTATTTGATCGTCGTAGTACATTCTTAAATTATCGTCAAACATCTTACCTGAATCCGATGTGTCTACACTATCAAGTTTAAAAGCATATTGATTTTTAGAATACTCTAACTGATCAAGCTCTTTTTTATTTATTTTTCTTTGCTGTATAGAATAATCTATTTGATCACTTAAGCTATTAACTATAGCGTTGTTATTCGCTTGAGTCATTCTAGCGAATATTTCCCATGTCTTGTTTATTACTCTTTGAGGATTTTCATAACTCATAATTAACTCATTTTAAGTGCGCCTCCTAAGAACGCTGATCCTACCTGTCCGTATGCTCCAGCAGCCGCTAAATCAGCTTGCATCATACCAGCTTGAGCGTCGTTAGCCATTTGCATATAATTCATTTGCATTGCAGACGCATTATTAAGATCTTGCATTGATCTAGCCTCTAAAGTTTCTTGCATAAATTGATTGCCTTGACCTTGTAGAGTCATGACTTTTTCTTCACCAGCAGCTTTTAATGTATCAACATCCATTTGTCCTTTAGCTATCTGAGCTTGAACTTCCATAGCTCCTTGTGCAGCTAGTTTTTGATTTTGCGCCTCTTGTCTTTGTATGTCAGCAGAAATACCTCTTTTACTTTGAAGTGCAGCTTGTGCTAATGCTGTAGCTCCTCCACCACCAGAACCAGTCATAGCTATAGTGTCTAATGTATTTGCTAAAGCTATATCAGCTTGTTCTGCTTGATATTCTGCAGCTTGAGTAGCAACGCCTAAATTAGCATATTGATTAGTTAACTTTGCGTAAGGATTTTTCATGTTTGCAAACGCATTAGTCATGTTTTTATATGGATTATATACGTTTGGTCTATTTTCCTTTATTCTATTAAGTTCTCTCTCCCATCGAGCTGCATCGCTTGCTGCTTGACCAGCCATTGACTCAGCTTGCTCTTTAGCTTGATTATTTTTCCAGAGAGAAGCCGCTGTGCTAGCACCACCTATTAAAAGAGCTGTAGTTATTCCTATTGGCATATTATAAGTATTAAAAGTTTATTATTAGTATAGTTACACATTTAAAATCCTGATTTACTAAAAGTTGTGGATACTGCAAAAAGTTCTTTCATACCTCCAACATCTGTAACGTCGTCTACAGAAAAAGTAACAGTAGCATAATTTGCTTTTACGCCTGCTGTATGTTCATTATCATTTATAGAACTAAATTGTATTTCATCAGGTCTAGTAACAGAATTGCTTCTTAAAGAACCAACATATAGATTTTCTTTTCTATCAAATCCAGATCTATATATAGGAGGTGTTTGTATATTAATTCCATATCTAGGACCAGCTGGAGCTGGAGTAGAATCATAAGCTCCGTCTATGTAACTTCTGATAGGTATAATAGAATCTTTATAAGAATTATATATATTAAAGTTATAACCTAAGTTATCTACAAAGTTGTCTTTTTCTTGCATGTCAGATTCAAAAGAGCCACACTGCCATCCGCTGGTTCCCTCATAGTTTACAGTTAAAAAGTTTTTACTTAAATCTGGTTGAGGATTAAAAACAAAAGTTACCCTAGAAGGTGTTCTAACACCGTAAAAATTACTTCTATTATTACCTGAGTTAACATTATGTTCATAAAGTTTACCACAATAAGCAGAGTAATATTTATTTTTTAAACTACCACACCATTCTGGATTATAGCTAAAGTAACTTGTCCAACCTAAAACTGACTCATCAAAAGCTAAAGTAGAATAACTTTCTTGTCCTTGATTTTCTACAAAGTATGAGTCACCCTGCTGCAATGATAATTGATATTGTTTAGTATATATATCCCAACCACCAATTATTCTTGGCTTAGTAAAACCAGTGATCTTCACTTGATCACCATTTACAACCGTACCTGGTAGAGGATCACTAAATGTTATTGTGTACAAACCTTGATTGTCTGCTATGTTTGTAACTGTTCCTATAGGTAGAAAGTTAGCGTTACCATCAGAGTAAGAAACAACACTGCCTATATTAATTAAATCAGCAACTTGATTAGCAATAACAGATACTACATTAGGAGAACTTGGATTAAAGTTTCCACCGACACTTATTGTAAATAAAAACTCCTTGTAATTAAGTTGATCTTTATAAGTTGAAAAAGAGTCTCTAAACCAGTCAACCATACCGTAATTTGATATCTCTGTTAAACCATCTCTAGATAATCTCATAACAGCATTTCTACTAGTATCTGTAAAATATTTTCTAAAACCATAAACTGCGAATGATTCCGGGTTTTTGCTTATTCCGTAATCACCTACATAAGGCACTATTTGACCTATAACTAAATTAGTTGATGTAACAGCTCCACCACCCTCAGCAGAGAATATAGCATCTTTATCTATCAAAGCTCTGCTTATTTTATCTTCTTGACAAACTATTAAATTAGTATCTTCAGCATATAACTTTTGAACACTTCCGTTGTGAGGATCTAAAGCTTTTGTTATAGCATCACCTACAGGAAAAACATTTGTTTCATTGAAGTTGGTATTACTATTAAACGGTCCAGAATATATCAACGCATTTGATCTAACTTTTTGTAATGGATTTTTTTCGTTTAAGTAAGCTTTAACTCCTAAATCAGTAACAACATTATTAAATCCACCTCTTATTCTACTTTCTTCTATATAATAATTTTGGCTAACAAAAGTTGGATCTGGTGTATTTCCTGGTTCATACCCAGAGCAACCTAAAGAATTATTTGTAGGTGTACTGTCGCTTTGTTCAGCATCTGCAAAGTCTATTGGTCCTGGCCAAGTAAAATTACCATTAGTATTAGTAACTACATAACTACCAGTTGATGTTCCTTTTTCTGTAACTTCAGTACACAGATCTCCAGTACCTATTCTTTTAACCCAATACGAGTTAAAGTAACTAACTTCTATTATTCCGTTAAAATTACTCATAGTTAAGCTTTTAGTCTTACTGATATTGGTGCGTTTATAAGAACTTGAGTAGCTCCCACACCATTAGGCGCCCATTGCCCATAATTATCCCAAATTCTTAATTGATGACCAAATTTACCACCGGTAGTAGGATACATTTGACCAGCATTGAAGTTGTTAGTGTCAATTCTCATAAATATTTTCCACACGTCATATGTTTCTTTTATGTCAGTCCATTGATTTAAGTTTCCTTCTGAGGCTTGTACAGCATTTAAAAATTCACCTTCACTAACAACAGGGTTAAGGTTCGGTAAAGGGTTTGTTAAACAATTACCCATTTCAGATCCTTGCCAATACCATTCAATTTGAACACCCCATTCAATAGGTGCTGATGCTGGTTGTCCAGCACCTCCCCAACCTATATTAGCTATATTACTAACATATCCACGGTTGTTTGAATTAAGACTTTGTGTTGCTTGACTTCTACAATGCCATCCTATAGCTGCGCCATTATAAACATTAGGATTTTCAGTAAAATCTCCAGTATTGGGTCCGTTATCTCCTATCTCTTGTTCAGGCACATTTCCTGTACCAGGGCCTGGACTCCAAATAGCATTAGCTGAAGTTAAAGCTATTGCTCTACATCTAGATATTTGACCACTTGTAGCAAAATTAACTCCTGAACCAGGGTAAGTTAGTATACATCCGTATCCTTGACCAAATTGACTTATTGCCATATTTATTAACTTTAAATTTACATACTAATTATTGAACCATTTCCACCTTGTCTATCTGGATGCTGTGCAAATGCAGTAGAAGGCGGTATACCACCACAAGCGTTTCCTGGTGGAGGCCCAGGATTTGTTGGGCTAAAAGGTGATATAACGCTTAAAACTTGAGACGATGGAGCTGTGTCAGAACTAGCCGTTGATATGCTATTTGTTCCTTGATTACAACACCAATATGATAAGTTGGAAAGATCGGTATTATCAATATCAAACAAGGGGTTATACCCATCTGCTCCTACGAATCCACTTGTATAGTATCCTTCTATCAAACCGTTAGCTTGTGTAATAGGAACTCCAAAATCTATTCTTATACCTTCTTGATTTGTAATATTACTCTCTACATCTGATCTTAAACTTAATGCAGATCCATTAGCATCTCGTGCTATTAGTTTTATATATCTTGAAGCTAACCATGGTTCAGTTCTTCCAGGTCTTATTGTAGCTGCATCTTGCTGCATCGCTTGAAACCCAGATAAAAAATAAGGTTGATTAGTGTCTGGATTTATTTTTGGTTGACCAAAAGCATCAACTAAGTCAGGATCGCTACTTCTATACCAAGTTGGATTAAAAGCAACTTGAAAACTATCTACTCCATCAGGTATATTATAACTAGTAGGCGTTAACGTTGGTGATGAAAGACCACCTGGTTGAATATAAAAACCATCATAAACTGTTACTACAGAGTTTACAGTGGTACTAGTTCCTGTTTTGCTTTGAAAAACCGTAGAGGTTACTGTTATTTGATCCGAGCTAACTATGCAAGAGTTAAATTCTTGTTGAAAGTTTGGATTTGTACTCGTGCTTGTTAAATCGCAATTAGAAACTTCTAAATCTAAAGTTGTTTCAGACCATTCATTAACAGTTAAACCTTGTATAAAAAACTCAGCACCAGATCCATTTTTTATATAAACTCTTCTATCAATAGGAGAAGAATTTCCTTGACTTGCTACAGCATATTTACCTAATACAACTGTTGATGAATTATCAACAATATTAATTACCTCTCCTGTAGGATTATTTGGATATCCACCATTTCCATCAATTAAAGGAAAACCTTGGAATTGAGGGAAAAAGTTTGTGATAGCTACAGAATAAGTATAATAATTAGTTAAATTATTACTTCCTATTTGTGTGTCTTCTACTTCAAATAAAAACACTCTCTGATTTGAGCTAGCTTGCTCTATGAAAACAACAGGTGTTGTAGCTTCAATATTGTATTCATTAGTATTAGGAACTTGAACAACGTTATAATCGCTAGTTAAATTTACACCATTTCCATCAATAACTGAAATTAAAGTTATATTACTACTTACGGTTTGACCAGCACCATCAACAGCAAAAACTTTTCCTACAACTGCTGGAGAGGTACTTGAAGGTTCTAGATTTTCAGGTTGGAAAAATTCAGAAGCACCTCCAACCCCAGCAACATCGTTTTGAGAAACTATTAAATCATTTAATTCTGATATTAAACCACTAGTAGTTGTTTCCCAGAATATATCTAATTCAGATATAGTAGGTTCAGTTTCAATTACAGAAAAAGTTTGAGGCTCTGAAGAACCAGATCCTATTTGAAAAGTATTACTGAATATAGCGGTAAAAGGATTTGTATTGGTTTTATATAAACCAGTTCTTTTGTTTGTTGTAAAAGTATCATTCCAATCAGACATAAACTTAACAACATCATATTCTGTAATTGTGTCAATTTGAGATGGGTATACTAACGTTGTACCTGGTCTAGGTTTTTCTTGACTATCTGGTATAAAAAATTTATCTGCTTGCTGCATAGCAACTCTAGGATAAAATATCTTATCGCTAGTTGAGAATTGATTTTGATTAGGTCTAACATCAGAAAGATCTGCAGGAACTTTATTAACATTATCTGTTAGTAAAGTTGTAGTCATTTCGTCTGGAGAAGAAACAGAAGCAGTTGTAATTATTGCTTGGCCTGAATCTTGAAATAACAAAGCTTGTGTAGGTTGAGAATTTGCAACTGAAGGAGCAGGTGCAGTAGATATAGCGCTAGAAGTATTAACGTTGAATATCCAAGGGTTTTTTGCGCAACAGCTATTATCTGAAACATCTCCAGGTTGGATTGGTACTGGAATTGGAGTAGGGGTATTATCACAAAATGGATAATAAGTTTGAGCAGCAATTGGACTAAACTCTATAGTAGTGTCATCTAAAATATCAACTATTTCATAACTATCGCAAGTAACACCTGTAGACCCACATTGAAATACAGCTGGAGAATTTGGAGGAAGATTAGCATTTGTGCCAGTTTGATAACTTCCAGATTTTAAAACAAATTTCATTCCCGCTCTAAGTCCATCTGTAGTTGATAAACCAGTTAAAGTGTTAGAACCAACAAATACTTCATTTGTAGTTTCTGCACCACAATTAGCTGCACCACCAGTCACATTACGTCTATTCCAGTCTACAGAAATTGATCCACCTAAAGGAACACCGTAAAGCAGACTAGGTAAATATACATTATAGTAATCTTGTTGTTTTTGTTTTACAACTATTTTATAACTATACCATCCAGTTGGATTATCTGGACTATAAAGTCCTGGATAACCTTCTCTATCAGCTATTGTTTCTGGTATTACGTTTCTAAAAAACACTTTCAAACTGTCTCCAAACCATTCTAAAACCTCAGATGATCCATTAAATTGATCAGGCTTATATGCATGATATATTGTAGAATCACCATAAAAATTTCCAGAACCAGCAGGGGCTTCAATTTTACCGCCTTCTAATGGATCAGCTAATATAACGTCTGATTGTCTTCCATATCTATCTTGAAGTATTATCCCTACTTGATATGTTCTATTTTGTTTTAAAGTGTGATTAGGATATTCTACAAAACTATCTATTGTGCCTAAGTCATTAGGACCAAATTTAGTTCCGGAATTTACTAAATAATCTAAAGTTAAAGGAGAAGTATGTTTATCTACAAAGTTACCGTATATTACTCTATTACCAGAGGTTTCTTGTGCTAACGCTTTCAAAGGGACTTTATCTGACACTCTGGTTATAACTTTTTCTGGTAGTGTTTTAAAAGGTTTTCCTGATTGATAATTATACGTTATTGTGTTTGTTGAGTTATTTACTACACTTAAATTTGACGAAGTAGTGTCTATATCTTCTACAACTTTTAAAGCTAAAGCATCTGATTCTTTGTATATTATTTGAATTTCTTTAACTTTTAATTTGTCAAAAAGTTCATTAGCTTGAAATTCTAAAGGTATACTAAATTTTATTTGATTTACTTTATTTTCAAACCACTTAAGTACAGTTTCTGTACCAGCTTCAGACTGTTGGTTTACCATTGAGTCTGTTAAACCAGAATTAAATGCACCTATTCTGTTCAACATATAACCATCTTGTTCTGGAATAAATACTGGTTGAGTAAAAGGAGAAAGAAGAGAATATTCGTTATCATCAAACTTAAATCTATAAGCAAATCTAACAAACTTATCTTTTAAGTTTTCTTTATCTCCAGCAAAATTATCTTGATATTGAGGATTAGGTAAACATAAATCAAAAAACACAGATTGACCAGCAAATAAAGTAAAGTTTTGTTGTAGTCTAAAACTGTCTAGGGTGGCTCCGTTTACAACGAAATTAATTCCATTTAATCTATTTCCGTTAACATCTTCTAAATTCTCATTAATGACACTAGAAAAAACACCACAACCGACGTACATTGCTGGATCTAAATTTGTTCCACCTGACTGTAAATCATTACCAAAAAGTTGCCAATCAACTCTAGGAGACATCCAAAAAGCTTTTGTATTACCAGTTGGTGAGAAAGCTATAGAATCTCCAGCACTAAATAAAACAGCTTGAGAATCATCATTTCTTAATTCAATTCTAGCTGATGGAGGTAAAAACTTTGAAGTAGCATCTACTGCATTATTTTTAAATAATCTTATTTCTTTTCCAATTTGTGTAGATTGATTAGATAACCTTCTCCATACTATTATACCATTTTTATTACCTGTTGTAGAACTGTATCTAAAATCAGCTATGTATAAAGGTTTATCTTCACCTACAATATTTATTTGATCATATTTTTTATAATCATTTAATCTTGGCCAATCTGTATTACCCGCTTGATAAAAAACAGTTGCAGCTATTGTTTCTGTTGGGCTAGTATCGGGCCATGGAAGCCAGTCATAGTCTTCCCAAAATACATTATTTATAGTTCTTTTCTCTAATATTTTTATTGGAAGAACAGGTGCATATTTAGCTACTGATACTTGATCTTCATTAGTGTAGTATGGTTGAGTTTGAAAATAAGCTCTTGCAGTTTCTATATTTATTTTTCTAGGTTGATTTCTATTGTCGGTCCAAAAAAGTAAATCTTCTATTATATTTATTCCTGTTATATAGTTACCTGTTGAAAAATTCAAAAAACTACCCTCTACTAATATATTAGATGTTTTTGTTTTGATATTGTATTCTGCAATTAAACACGTTGCATTTGCTGTTGCAGGACTTTTTTGTTGATCAAAACTAGTATCACAATAGTTTGTTAAAAAAAGATAAACACTGTTTTTTTCATTACTAGTATAACCACCTATGCACTGTAGATTAGTAGGTATAGTAGCACCGTTGGGAAATAAAGTACTTATTAACTCGTTTCCTAAAACATTTTCTAATGCGCCTACATCAGAATCTTCTGACTTGCTTACTGCTATGTTTAATGCGTCTCTATATTGTCCACCTGATAATAACCTATCGTCAAGGTCTTTATTCATTTTAGACTCTACAAAAGTATGCTTTGCTTGTGCCATGTATTAATGTTTTAACCACTTAGATTTACCTCTCATAACTTGTATTAGAGTATCTAATTTTAAATTTTGTAATCTTATCTTAGCGTTTCTTAATTGAGCTCTTCTATCTTTTTTAAATCTTTGAACCACATACTCAGGTGTTCCTATTTTGCTTGACAATATGCTATAAGCTATATGCATGTACATAGCTTCTTCTATCATTTTAGGCACTTTAGAATCTAAATCGTATGCTAAACCGTCTGATACGTATTCTATAATTACAATTTTTTTACACAAGTTACTACTAAATCCAAATGTTCCTTTTCTATCATCTATAGTGAACCAACCGTTAGATTGTGAAACTACAGGATCTAAACCATATCTTTGTCCATAAGCTGTTTTCCACCAAGCATAATTGTATATATTAGATGCTTGATTATTTTCCCAATTAAACTCTCCATTGAGATCGTACTTATCAAATTCTTTCCACCTATCTTCAGTTATTGAAGTAGATGCTTGTATATTTTGTTCTAAATTGTCTTGAATATATGTACCTTCTCCATCTTGTATAAGTGGATCTGTTGGATCCATAGTTAGTGTTCCAGCTGGAAAAATAGTTCTTTGAACACCGTTTTCATCAACCCATGATAATCTAGTATAATTAACATAGTCTTGTGGTATTATTATATTTAAGTTGTTTGGAACTTGAACCTCTTGAGACTTTAAACTTTTTAAGGTATCATAACTAAACTCTTGCAAACCTCTCTTCGCATGGAATATAACGTCTTTTCTAGCAACTCTAGATATATACTTACCATCACCAACGTAAGCTGTCATAAAGTTACTTATTATATCGTTTAGTTTCACATATTGATATTCACCGTTGTTATTCCATATAGCTTGTGTTCCTAATTGAAGTAAAATAACATCCCCATTAGATATATCAACTACATTATTGTTAGCATCTAATACTTGGGCTTTTATTTTAAAAGTTTGTTGATTTACAAATTCATATCCAAAACTTTGATCACCTGGTTGTTCTACTTGGTTTACAGATATTGAAAAATTAGTATTAGATACACTTTGTATTGTAGGAATAAGTTTAGTATCACCTGTCCAAGTGTATTCTTTTTCAGTTGCATTACCACCATCGTGAATATAGTTTTGTTGACCAGCGTAATATTGAGCGTTTGTTTCTGTAATTAGTCCCATTTATTAAGATTTTTCATTTTGATTTTCCTGACCAACGAACGCGGCCGCTGTTTGTATAACTTGCTGATCTCTTATTATAACACCACAATAAGTTAATATAGTATTTATTAACTCTACTTGATCTATAGAAGATATTTCAAAATCCACACTAGGGTTTGTAATCGCGGTGACTGGGTTAAATATATAATTACCAACTTGACCTAAACTATAATTCCATTCAGGTTTTTGTGGTTTTTTAATATAAAACACCGTTAATTTATCAACAGGTAAATCATTTGGAAATGTAACTATATCATCTCCTTTTATAGTAAAAGCAGGATAGTCTTCAGTAGGTCTAGTTAAGTTAGATCTTATAGCTAGATTAAAATCATGACGAGTCATCTCTTCTAACTCTACAGGTAAAGAGAAATCTTTAGTATATTCTATAGTTCCTAATCTATGAAGTTCTGGTGATAAGTCAGATAATTTTTTATTTGAGTTTACAAATGCAGAAGACACCGCAAACATATCTATCTTTTCTTGAATAGTTTTAACTCTGTTTGAATACTCACTGTCATTAGGCGGCATTCTCAACGCTTGATTAAGGTCTTCAAAATACTTTTCAAAAATAGTTAATTGAGCTTGTTCTGCTAAACTATTAAACTCAGTAGGTGGTATATAACCCCTTTGCTCTTTGTTTAATATATACATAACAGTTTGGTAAACGTTGTTTATATCTATCGCCATTTTTTTATATTAAAAAGGCGGCCGCATAGCCGCCTTATTTATAATCACTTGTTATTTAAGTTTTTTCTCTATAGATTTAAAAACTTCTAATCCTTCATCTGTTTTAAACCAAGCTGCTAAAGCAGAGTAAGGGTGTTCATCAAAAGGAACATTAAATAATTTTCTATTATTAGATCCCCAACTAAATGTTCTATTGTCACCAGATAATTTAAGTATACCGTTTTCTACTGCTACTATACCTAAATTTCTTAATTGAACATTATCATCTGTAGCTAGATCAACAAATAGTTTAGGATTTCTTTTAGCAAAAACTAAAGAATCTCTTTTTAGTTCACTATTTGTCATTGTAGTAACAGAAGATCCAGTTTCAACTCTCATTATAGCTTCTAAATGATCTAATGGTAACTCTTTAGCTAAATTTAAAGCTTGAATTTCCATTTCAATCATATGTAAATCATTGTTTGCTACAGCTACTGGATTATGTTCAAAAAACTTAACTCCGTTTTGAGGGTGCAAACTTAAAAATTGCTGTAATGTTGGATTTTCTTTAGGAACCATTAAAAAACCTTTTTCAAATATAATATGTTTTAAGGTAGCTGGTCCTTTTTGTTCATCTACAAATACTGACTTTTGATTTGTAGCATATCTTAATTCTCTATTATACCCTTCATCTTTGTCAAACCATAATAAAGGATATTTTCTAGTATGTCGTGTAGGGATAGTATAAGTTAAAGGTTCGTATTCATTCATTAGTACGTATCTTCTATCTTTATATTCCCAATCACTAAACTTTTTTGTTTTTTCTTTTTCTTTTTCTTTTGTTGCCATAATATAATATAATATAATAATTAAAAAAGACCCCGCCGAAGCGGGATCTTGTTATTGTTTGATTATCTAAACAGTCGTTGGATTTTTACCAAACGCTATAGATTTAACCTCAGCTCCACCAAACCAAACAACCTCAGGTTGTGAGTTTATAGCAGAAGCAGCTTTTGCAATACCTTCTGAAATAGAAGCTATACAATTAGCTTGGTTATAATCTTCATCTTCAAATTCAACAGTCCAACCAGCAAACTCAATATGAGTGTTCGATGCGCCAGTTGCTCCACTAGGTATTTTAGTTGAAATAAATAATTTATTATCAACTAAGCTTCCACTAGCAGACACACTTTCTACACTGATTATATCGTCAATTGGTATCATCTGATTTTGCCCAGCAAGTGGATCTAAAGCTACAAGCATAGCTTCAGTAACTGTAAACTGAATAGGCTGTGACCAAGTAGTTTCAGTACCACTTGTAGATGCAGCTACACTTACTACATCACCTACCTTGTAGTTATTACCTACACTAGCAACCGTAAGTGTTAGATCATTTAAACCACCTACAGGAGCACCAGCAGTACCAGTCGCACCAGTGAAAGTAGCTCCACCTTCATCTGCAGCAGCAGCCGCAGAATCTCCTCCTGCATCACCACCTGAAACAACAGCTGGATTTGCTGGATCAACACTAGTTATAACTCCGGCGCCTGATATAGTTATAGATGTACTTCTAAACGCTCTCCCTGGATTAGCAGCAAGAGGTATTTTTATATAATTACTCATGTCTTATCTTTTAAATAGGGTCGTTAGCTTTAGCAAGTACACCTTGACCAGAAACTCCTGATTGAACTTTAGCTTCTGAAGCAAGTTCAAACATAGGAACGTTGCCTTCTTGAGCATTTACTTTTAGTATTAATTTTTTCAAATTTAATACATCTTGCTCAGTAACTACACCGTCATAGGTAATGCTAACTCTTAAATAATCGTCTCCAGTTACTGCTGGAGAAGTATAATACAAATGTATAACATCAGTACCCGAAAGTTCTAATTCATACACACCATCTACATTACATACTATGTAATCTTGTAGAGGATTTCCCACGTCCTTTAAAGGAAGTTTAATATAACTCATAATTTCTATGTTTAGAGGTTAATAAAAATTACGCAGCCTTAAACAATACGAAGTTATTTGCAGCTTGTGTTACTAAACATCTCTCAGACAAGAAGTGTACTTGCATAGCATCTAAACCAGAAGTATAAGCACCTCCCACAGATCCAGTGATCCATGATTTGTATCTTCTATCTTCAGTTTCAGAAGCTCTATATCTAACATGTAAGAAAGGTCTTCTAATGTTAACACCCATCATTTGATCGTATACTGTAGTTGTCCCAGCTGGTATCATAACACCATCAATAGCTTTAGACATACCACGAGTAGTAGCGTCATTTAGATATTTCCAGTCAGTTTTGTAGAAGTCATAAGAACCTCTTCTAAAACCAGAAAAACCAAAGTTCAATGCCATTTCAGACTCATTGTCAAAAAGACCATAAGACGCAGAAGCAGTTGAACCATAACCACCACCAGCCATAGCTCCGATCATATCATCGAAATCTAATGCAGTAGATCTGTTTAAGAATAACATGTTTTCTTCAATAGCACCTTGCTTATCTAGTTGCTGTAGTATAGCATCGAAATCAGCTAAAGCACCAGCTCCAGGAGCAGCAGCACCAGAGAAACCAGAGTATACATTACCTCTTGATTCAATAGCAGCAAACATACCTTCAGAACCTTTAACCTCTATATTAGCAGCTGGATTTGTAGCAGCACCATAGTTAAATGCGTGCGTAGCTTTCTCAGCTTCAACCATAGACATTTCTAGGTAATCATCAAATCTTAATCTTGTTTCAGATTCAGACTTTAAATACCATAAGTATCCTGATGTACCATCTTCTGTAGCCACTTCAACCCATCCAATTTGCGCAGTATCAGAACCATTGATCTCGAAGAAATCTTTAAGAATCATTGGAGAATTGTGATATTGAGTAAATGAAGGCTGAATAGCACCTTGCATTGAATCCATACCTTTTCCAAAGTCAGATCCATATACAAACATTTTAATAGCTGCACCAGCAATACCAGTCACCCAGTCACCACTGTTGTTATAAGGCACTACAGTAATGATGTTTTTAGCTACACCAGCACCTGTTCCAGTGTCTAAAGGAGACTGAACTACTAAAGCTTTTTGCGTGATTAAGCCAGTAGCTTTATCAGAAACTAAAACAGTTTGACCTGTTCTAATTGCAATAGTATCAGTTCCAGTATCACCAACACCTGTACCCATGTTATTAACTGTTAGTTTACAACCTGATGTACTATTTCCACTAGCACTAGCATCATCATAAGCGATGTGTAATCTATTTTGTTCAGACCAAATTACTTGGTCAGATGTCATAGGCATTTCTGCGCCTACCATTCTTAAGAAACCTGATAATGTTCTATTACCATATCTCTCTACTTCCGCCTCATAAAGCTCTGGTAAATACTGTTGTGCAAAATCATTAGCACCGTTAGTAAAATCCAAATAGTTAGTCTGTAAAGCTAACTTCTTTTGAGATGGAACAATTTCCGCGGGAAAAGATCCCGAATTTTGAAATCCCATTTTTATTTATTTTTAAGTTTTCGTTGTATTTTTAGCTTGGAACTATCAGCGCCTGTTATAGCTCTAACCTTAAATCCATTTACAAAAACATCACCAGGATCAGCAGATCTAGGCTCGGAGTTTATATTTTTAGATTTAGCTACTATATCTTTAGTTGCATCGGCTACGCCTTGCTCGTAAAAATGTTTAGCAACTGTATCAGGATTACTAGCCATATATAACGCTTTGTGATAATCTTCCATATTGCCAATCGTACCATCTTCTTTTAGAAACTTTCTTAAAAAATTATTAATACTAGATTGATCATTGGACGTTTTCTCAGTGTCGCTTATTCCATATCTAAACTTTTTGTCACCTAAATTAAATTCAAAACCTTTGAATTCTTCTTGTTTGAAGTAACTTTGAGTTCTTTCTTGAAAATCGTCACTAAGTTTTTTTGCTTGTTCTTGTTCCTTATTGTATCTATTGAAAAAGTCCATTGCTTTTTGTTGTTCTTGATTTATACCGGGTCTCAACTTGATCTCGTCATAATATCTCTTTTTAGTTTCTTCCAAAAAGTTTTTGGCTTTTGCAATTTCTTCTTTGCGAGCTAGCTGTTTCTTTTTAATAGCTTTCTCGTCTTCAACCTCATCATCAAAATAAAATTTATCTTCTAATAGAAAATTAATTTCATCTGTGTCTAAATGAGGTTTAGTATTTTTATAATATTCTAATAATAAAACATCATCGTTTATATTAGAGTAATCTCTATTTAATCTAACGTAGTCTTCTAGATTACCACCAGTTTCTTCCATAAAAGTAACTAGTTTTTCTACGTTTTCAGGAAGTTTAGGAGCTTCAACTTTAGGCTCTGTTTTAATTTCTTCTTTACTTTCAGTTTTTTCTACTTGTGATAAAGGTGATTTTACTTCTTCCTCTTTTTTATTAGCATCTTCACTGGACTCGACCCGTACTTGTTCGTCCACTTTCTCGCTATCTCCGGATGTTTCGCCCATAAGTACTTCTTCTGTTTTTCGCTCTTGAACGGCATCTTCTTCTTTTTTAGTTTCTTTATTTGCTAAATCTATTTTAGTTGTTTCGCTTTTCTCTACAAGCTTTCTAGGTCTTCCAGGCTTTTTCTTCACCTTTAAACCTTCGACTTTTTCGTCGACTATTGGTTTTTCTTTTTCTGACATAATATAATATAATAGTTAATAATAACCTATTTTTTGGTCATGAAATTAGACATTAAATCTAATGAATTATCATTTTGTTTTTCAAAATCAATAGGCATATCGTTGTTTTCTCTCTGAGTTATCATAGCTGATTGTTGACTACCAACTATTTTAGCTCTTTTATCTTTTCTGTTTTCAATTTCTTGTTCTCTTTCTTTATCTCTATCTACTCTCATTGTTTCTTTTTGAACCTCCGTGTTAGCCTTTAACTGAGCTAACTGCATATCATATTGAAATTTAACCTGAGCTAATTGCTGTTGTATTTCAGCTTCTTTCAACATTCTTTCTATCTCAAATTGAGATTTACCTTGTTCAATCTGTAGATCAGTTTGAGCTTTCGCTTGATTCTTTTGCATTTCCGCTGCCGCCGCTCTTTCAGCTTGTTCAGCATTTGCATCAGCTTGCATTTGTATCATAGCTTGCTGCTGCATTTGATCTTTTTCTGCTTTTTTCTTTCTTCTTAATTTTAATAAAGAATTTGCTAATTTAAGATTGTGTATTTCTCTTACATCTATAGCATCTTCTAAAGTTATACTTTGTTGCTGAATAGCCATTTGTATATTTTGCTCTAGCATAGCTTTTTCTTCTTCATCAGGAACTAAGTCTAAATATATACCAAAGTCATATAAGTGAAGTTCTCTTATGTCGTCTAAAGTTCCTACATTATAAGTGCTTATAGAAGATCGCAAAGCTTCTGCAGTTAGATCAAACTCTAAAGTGTCATTAACTCTACAAACTATATTTTCACAAGTTCTTACAGTTAGATATAACGCAGCTTGTAATATATGTTTAGTTGCTACATTAGAATTAGCAGCAGCTAACTTTTGTAATCCTACTAACGCATCTTCGTGAGGCGTGCTTGCGTCCCTAGCTTCATTAAGTCCGGTTACGTCTCTTATCATTTGCAAGTAGTATTGATAAGTTTGTATTAAAGAAGCAATTTTTTGTTGACCACTCGAAGAAGATAACTCTTGAATTGGAACTTTACCCGGATTCATATCACCGTCTTGAGTCATAGAGCGACCGACGATACTACCAGTTTGAAAATACATATTCAATGCTTCTTGTGGATTGTAATTAGTTCCATTTCCTAAGTCAACTTCTGCTAAACCATCAACGTCCATAAACACACCATCTGGAACAACTCTTGATAATACTTGTTGTAACTTTAAATGTGTTAATTGTATCATGTCTGCAAACCCAGTTATTCTACTAACCAATGATTCTATTCTACCTTTATACATTTTAGGAGCGCAGATGTTGTAATTCATATTTACTTTAACCAAATTAGATTTAGGTCTAGTCATATTTTCTGCTAAATTCCATTTTAATAGCATGTCATGACCTAATATTTTAGCTCCACTATATAGAACTTCTATTGATCTAGAAACTCTGTCAAAGTTGTCATTTTCAGGTGGATTAAAAGTATCTGGTTTTTCTAAAGCTTTTTCTAGTCCAGAAGCGGTTTGCTTTATTTTAAAAACTTGATCGCTATAAGTTTTATATTCAAAGTATAAAACATATATCATGTTACCATCGTTTCTACCGTTCCAGTTATATATTAAATTATTGTTACCTGGAAACTTTTGTATTTTCTGTAATTCTTCAGGTGTTAATTTTGGAAACTGTTTTTTTAAATCTGCTAATGTTATAGCTTTAACTTCACCTACATACCATAAATCTTGAAAGTTTGGATCTTCAGTATAAGAGTAAACTAAATAAGCTGGATCAACATAATCAACTGTTATACCTTCAGATTCATTCCAATTCGTTTTAACAGCTCCTATACCTAATATTGTTAAATCTTCATTAACTCTTCTTCTAGTTAAATCATATTTATTTCTAGACAACACATTATTTATAACCTCTTCTTCTGCTATTTCCACCGACTGCTTATAATCTAATTGCATGTGCAAATCTAACTCCTCTGCATTCTGTGGTAAATCTTCTGGGTTTTCGTTGTTGTATAAATCTATACCTGTATTTTTCTTAACTTCCGCTAAATACCTATCTGCTTCCATATCTCTCAATATGTTTTCTGCGTATTCAGTTCTTTTCTTTAATGAAGCAGGGTCTTGAGCATACGCTTTTATATCATACTGTTTATCAGACATACCATTTACAACTATATCTACAAACTTAGGTATAATAGGTATAGGTTTCCAGTCTAAGTTTAAATAACTTAAGTCACCATTAATTGCTAGTTCGTCTTTATATTTTTGAACAGGTTGTTCAGCTCTAGCGTAAAGTCTTAAAGTTCTAAAATTATTAAAATTATAATTATATCTATTTTGCACGCCAGTTCTAGTTCCGCTAAACCAATCAGCTTCTATTGCTCTACCCACTTGTCTACCGTAATCAATACTATTCTTAACTTCATCAGGTACCACCTGGTCAGGAAAAATGCTGCTATTATCTGTATAAATCATTTATTCTATTATTTTTGAAAAAGATCCTTCATTATTATATTGTTTAATGCCTAAGTTTACTTTTTTTGTAGTTCTTTTACTTATAGGTCTGTAACTATTTTTATTGCAAGCCATTATAGCTAAACCAGAACTTATAGAAGCATCATGCTTAGTTCTATTATTTATATCAAATGTAGCCCAATCTTCTAGAGTTTTTTGATGGTACATATCACCATAATTTTCACCACTTCTCCCTACGTAATTTTCTATATAAGCCTCTATAGCAGCTGCATGAGCTTGCTTTATATCTTCGCTGGAATTAGGTATTCCACCAATTTCTTTTTCTGCTACAGATAGTTTATTCCATATTTTGTCTGGACGGTTAATGCTAAAACCTCTATATCCTCTTCTTTTTAAATAGTACAACAATCTAGGTTTATTATTTTCTGCTAGTATTGGCATACCATAAAAAACTAAAGCCATTAAAACATCTTCAAAAAATATCTCAGCAGTCTGTGGTCTAGCTATGTATTCTAAGAAGAAATGGTGTGCTGGAGCATTTTCCATAGAAAACTTAGTCAATCCATGAAGCGATCCTTTAGAGCCGTTACCATCGACAGTACCACTAATATCATAAGAGTCACAACCAAATGCTCCGATATGATCGTTTCCAGGGTATCTATTACCATCTTTTAGTATTACATTGTTTTGATTAATTTTATCTGGAATCCAAGATATATTAAACCTACCTTGATTATTTGGTGTAAAAATCACTCTAGTATCTTTAACACCGTTTTGCCATTGAAAATTACCTTTAATTATTTTCTTAACATTAGATAAATCTTCGTTATAATCTATTTGCTCATATATTTTGGTAAGATTAAATAAAGAAAATTTAGACTCATCTCTAAACGCATGCTTTTCAGTTCTAGGAAATTGCCTATAAAACTCATTTAACCCGTCTTGATCTTCCTTTAATCCTTCAACTTCGTTTTCCCAGTGTTCGATAACTCCAATGCTAATTGGGAGACCATCGACTCCTTTGACTTTATTTTTTGGCGTAACGAATACAGGTAATCCAAAAGTATCCATGTATCCTTCGTAGTTCCACTCCATAGGTATGAAGAAAGAATAGAGTCCGCTAGAAGTTTGTCCGTTTTTATTTCTTTTCGTAACGTCTGAACTGTAGTATAATTTTTTGAAGTTTGCCCCACCTTTATCTAACGCGTTTGAAGTTGAGCCCATCATACACTTGCCTACTATTCTTCGGCCTAGTCTTAATGTAGTTTTTGTAACTCTCCAGTTGTTTAATATATTGTCTGGTCGTTCCCATTTTCCTGATTCGTCGTGTG
>Ga0208157_1000210_pt1 | contig 37138 bp, 50 predicted proteins | sample 5_EtaG_FD_184077 | JGI IMG/M metagenome (GOLD analysis project Ga0208157, IMG submission 184077) | Marine viral communities from the Subarctic Pacific Ocean - 5_ETSP_OMZ_AT15132 metaG (SPAdes) (version 2) | ecosystem: Environmental > Aquatic > Marine > Oceanic | place: Pacific Ocean | collected...
AAAATATTCAAGTTGCATTACAATCAGGAGGAATTGATTTAGAAGATGCAATTGATATAAGACAAATTAAAAATTTAAAATTAGCTAATCAAACCCTTAAATTTAAACGTAAGAAAAAACAAGAAGCTGTTGAAGCACAACAATTAGCTAATATAAATGCACAAGCGGAAGCAAATGCAAAAGCATCTGAAGCAGCCGCATTATCAGAAGTACAAAAGCAACAAGCTATCACAGCTGAAAAAGTTAGCATTGAACAAGCTAAATCACAATTTGAAATTGAAAGAATGCGTACTGAATCTCAAATTAAAAGAGAACTTATGGCAGAGGAATTTAATTATCAAATACAATTAGCTCAAGCTAAAGGTAAAGCTGAAACAAATAAAGAAAAAGAAATAGAAGATCGAAAAGATCAACGTGTTCGTATACAAGGAACACAACAATCTGAGTTAATAGATCAAAGACAAAATGATTTATTACCTAAGAATTTTGAATCCGCTGGAAATGACAATTTAGACGGATTTGGATTGGAACAATTCAATCCTAGATAATTTTTTATTAATCAATTTTATACTATTATATTATGTCAACAACACCAGAAATTAAAGAAGGTGATTTCAAAATAAAGAAAAAGCCTAAAATGAAAAAGCTTGGGAAAAAAAACGAAATTACAAAAGTAAATTTAGTTGAACCTAAGGTTGAAAAAAAAGAAACAATTACAAAAGTAGTTGTACCTAACGAAAAAAAAGAAGAAGATGCCATTCAAGAGCAAAGCACAAATGAGGTGGATGTTCAAGAATCATCCGACAATGGCTCAAAAGTGGTTGAAGGAAACAAAGAACCTGAAACTACTGCCGAAGATTCTAAAGAAGAAACAGTCTTAGAAGAAATTGTAGAAATTGGTGACAAAGAGGAAACCAAACAAGAAACAATTAAAGAAGAAATTAAAGAAGCGGTAAAAGACGAAAGAATATTACCGGAAAATATTGAAAGTTTAGTTTCATTTATGAAAGAAACTGGCGGAAATATAGAAGATTACGTTCGATTAAATGCTGATTACAATAATGTTAATGATAAAACGCTTTTAAGAGAATATTATAAAAATACTCGCCCTCATTTAGACTTTGAAGAAATTAGTTTTCTTATGGAAGACGAATTTAATTTTGACGAAGACGTAGATGACGAACGAGATGTACGTAAAAAGAAATTAGCGTACAAAGAAGAGGTTGCAAAAGCCAAAAGTTATTTGGATGATCTTAAGGGTAAATATTACAAGGAAATCAAGTTGAGACCTGGTACTACTCAAGAACAACAAAAAGCTTTAGACTTTTTTAACAGATATAATGAAGAACAAGATGTCGCAAAACAGCAGCATGAACAATTTAAATCTAATACAAAACAACTATTTAATAATGATTTCAAAGGTTTTGATTTCAATGTAGGCGATAAAAAGTTTAGATACAAAGTTCAAAATGCAGACCAAGTTGCTGATAATCAATCTAATATTAACAATATTATTGGGAAGTTCCTAAATGATAAAGGTGAAGTTGTTGATACTAAAGGTTATCATAAAGCTATGTATGCAGCATCAAATGTTGATAAAATTGCAAATCATTTTTATGAGCAAGGAAAAGCTGATGCAGTTAAGAATGTTATTGATAAATCAAAAAACGTAAGCACTGAGCCAAGAGCAACGTCTGACGGAAATGTATTTATTAATGGTCTTAAGGTTAGAGCTATAAGTGGACTTGATTCTTCAAAATTAACAATTAAGAAAAAAAGATTCAATTAAAAATTAAAAATTAAAAATTATGGCAACAGTTCCAGTGGCCCCAGTATTTGGGTCAATTAAACCGTCTCAAAAGCAACAGCTTTTAGAGACAAATTATTTAAGTTTCACCGATGGTAACAATGACTTCGCGCAACAATACCTTCCTGAAATTTATGAGCAAGAAGTAGAGCGTTATGGAAACAGAACATTATCTGGCTTCTTAAGAATGGTTGGCGCAGAAATGCCCATGACTTCTGACCAAATTGTATGGTCTGAGCAAAACCGTTTACATATTGCTTATGATGGATGTACTCACTCAGCTGGAGTAGCTGATGATATTACATTCCCTGTAGGTGGTGCAGGTGCAACATTCGTTGAAAATGTTATTTCTGTAAATCAAACTATTGTTATTATGAATCCAGCTAATGGAGCAGAAGTTAAAGCTCTTGTAGTAGGAAGTGTAACAGCGGCAGGTGTAGCTAGTATTTCTGTTAAATCGTATACAGCAGCCAATGTTGCTCCAACGATCCCACAGGGTACAGCAAATTTAAAAATATTTGTTTATGGTTCTGAATATAGAAAAGGAACTACAGACAATGATATAAAAAGTGTAACTCCAAGTTTTACACAGTTTCAAAATTCTCCTATCATTATTAAAGAAAAGTATGCAATCAATGGATCTGATACTGCTCAAATAGGATGGGTTGAAGTAGCAACTGAAGATGGAACATCTGGATTCCTATGGTATTTAAAAGCTGAATCAGAAACTCGTTTACGTTTTGAAGATTACTTAGAAATGGCTGTAGTTGAAGGAGAATTAGCAGCAGCTGGTTCTGGTGTTGCAGGAATTGCAGGTATTGCTTATGGTGGTACTCAAGGTTTATTTGCAGCTATTCAAGATAGAGGTAATGTAGTAAGTGGCTTTGTTGCTGCTGGTGGATTAGGTACATTTGACAATATCCTTAAAAATTTAGATACTCAAGGAGCTATTGAAGAAAACATGCTTTTCTTAAATCGTTCTACGTCTTTAGATTTTGACGATATGTTAGCTACTCTTTCTGCTGGTGCAAACGGAGGAACAGCTTATGGATTATTTGAAAACTCTGAAGAAATGGCATTAAATCTTGGATTTACTGGTTTCCGTAGAGGTTCTTATGATTTCTATAAAACTGACTGGAAATATTTAAATGATGCTTCTACTAGAGGTGCAATGGCAGACAATCCAATTGATGGTGTTCTTGTTCCAGCTGGTACATCAACTGTATATGACCAAATCTTAGGAACTAATATCAGACGACCTTTCTTACATGTACGTTATCGTGCATCTGAAGCGGATGATAGAAGAATGAAGTCTTGGTTAACAGGATCTGTTGGAGGTGCTTATACATCTTCATTAGATGCGATGGAAGTTCATTTCCTATCTGAAAGATGTTTAGTAGTTCAGGCTGCAAACAACTTCGTATTATTTACTAAATAGTAGATTATACATATTATTATTCAGGGGGCGTAAGCCCCTTGGGTAATTTTTTATATTAACTTTTAAATTATATTATATCATGGCTAAAAAAGCTAAAAATACAGATGCTCCTGTTGTTGAACAAGAAGCACCTATAGTAAAAGAAACAATTAAAAAACCTGCTCAATCACAGTGGGAAATAAAAGACAGAAATTATTATTTAACAGGAAACAAAAGTCCTTTAACATTAACAATACCTTCTCGTCATACAACTAAAGTTCCATTGTTATGGTTTGATTCTAAAACTAATGAACAAAAAGAACTAAGATATGCAACTAATCAAACTTCACCATTTGCTTCTGAGCAAAAAGGAGAAGCTACATTAGGTCATATAATTTTTAAAAATGGTACATTAAGTGTACCTAAAGAAGAACAAAGTTTGCAAAAATTATTATCATTATATCATCCTAAACTTAATGTTTTATATAAGGAATTTGATGCTGTAGAAGAGGCTATAGATGAACTGGATGATTTAGAAATGCAAATTGAGGCTTTAAATGCTGCAAAAAACGTTGATATTGATCATGCAGAAGCAATACTTAGAGTTGAATTAGGTTCTCAAGTAACAGCTATGAGCTCAAAAGAAATACGCAGAGATTTATTATTATTTGCTAAACGTAAACCAGATTTATTTTTGGACTTAGCTGCAGATGATAATGTTGAATTACGTAATATTGCGATTGTAGCTCAAGAATCAGGAATTATAAAATTATCACAAGATCAAAGAACATTTACATGGGCTTCAAATGATAAAAAATTAATGACTGTTCCTTTTGATGAAAATCCATATTCAGCAATGGCGGCTTTTTTCAAAACAGATGAGGGTACGGAGGTATTTAAATCTATACAGAAAAAATTAAAATAACATGTAATATTAATATAAGAAGGGCCTGAAATATGGCTCTTCTATATTAAAATAATAAAAAATAATGGCTATAAACGTAAACACCGTATATCAAACCGTTTTATTAATATTAAATAAAGAACAAAGAGGGTATATGACACCCCAGGAATTTAATAATATTGGTAATCAGGTTCAGCTTGAGATATTTGAAAAGTATTTTGAAGATTTAAATCAGCAAATACGTGTTCCACAAGCCGATGCAGATTACTCAGATAGAGTAACTAATTTAGATGAAAAAATATCTATATTTAAAACATTTGGAAATGCAACATATGATTCAACAACGAATCCGGCAACTCCATATTTTACATTACCAACTACAGATGGATTCGGAGAAACTATAACTTTTTATAGATTAGGTACTGTATTATACAATGATGAGGTTGAACTTCAAAGACTTCAAAGAGGTGATTTTTATTATATTAATAAATCACAATTAACAAAGCCATCAACTTCTTGGCCTGTTTATTTATATGAAAACAATAAACTTTTTGTAAAACCAACTGAAATAACTTCAAAAATAACAGTTGATTTTATAAGAAAGCCTAAAGATGTTATATGGGGCTTTGATGTAGGAGGCTTAGGGCAGTATATATATAATGCTAACCCTTTTAATGCTGCTACTCAACCAACTGGATCAGTAAATTTTGAATTACAAGATTCAGAACAAACAGAAGTAATATTAAAAATATTAATGTATGCAGGAATAGTTATTAGAGATCCTCAAATTATTCAAGCTGCAGCGCAACAAGTTCAAATGGACGAAATAAATAAAAAAAGCTAATAAATTATGGCAGAAGTTGACGGTGGTTTAATAACCGAAACAAATAGACAATATTACGAAGGTGCTCAAAGCTTTAAAGTTGCAGCTAATCAATTATCTTTTACTACAACTTTTAATACTAATTTAATATATGGTAATTTTTCACCTACAGATCCTAAATTTGGATTAAACAATTTTGTTATTTATACAAGCTTAACTGGATTGCCTGGAAGTTTTGTTGAATATATACAAGAATACAGTATTTTTGAAAATACTATAACTTTTGCAAATACATTACCTACAGATAGTTTTATTGTAGTTCAATTAAAATCTGAAACCGGAGGTCTTTACGGTAATAATGATGCTTTTGGAAGAACTACTCAAGAAAATTATGGAAGTTATCAATATACATCAATGAATGATGTAATTAATAATTTTATGATTGCATATGTAGGAGCTGGAAAATTAATACCAAGTGTTAAAAGAACAGATGTTTTATTTCATGCTAAAAGAGGACTACAGGAATTTAGCTATGATACATTAAAAAGTATTCATTCATCTGAATTAACTATACCTCCCACTTTATCTGTTCCATTGCCACAAGATTATGTAAATTATGTAAAATGTTCATGGGTAGATAAATTAGGTGTTAAACATATTATTTATCCTACAACTTTAACTTCAAACCCTTATAATACGCCTTTGCAAGATAATAATGGAGCACAAACTTCCGGATCTTATGATCAAGGGTTAGAGGGCACATCACAAACTAACGAAAGATGGGATAAAGCAAATCCAAGATTATTAAGTGGAGGTATTACAACTGAAGATATTAATAATGGATTAGCGCCATTAGATATATGGAATTTTGATTGGGGATATGGAGGTTTTTATGGTCAACGTTATGGGTTAGATCCAGAATTAACACAAGTAAATGGATGGTTTACAATAGATGAAAGACTTGGTAAGATGTCTTTTTCAAGTGATTTAAACGGGGCATTGATAATATTAGAGTATATATCAGATGGTGTTGCTTATGATGCAACAATGAAAGTGCCTAAAATGGCCGAGGAAGCTTTATATGCTCATATAAGTCATGCTATACTAGCTAGTCGTATAAATATACCCGAATATATAATAAATAGATTAAAGCGTGAGCGAAGCTCTAAATTAAGAAATGCTAAAATTAGATTATCTAATATTAAGTTAGAAGAATTTACTCAAGTAATGACTAATAAATCCAAGTGGATTAAACACTAAAATTAAATGGCTGAAGTAAAAAATGCTTTTATTAAATCCAAAATGAATAAAGATCTTGATGCTAGGTTACTACCATCAGGTGAATATAGAGAAGGAATTAATATACAAGTTAGCAGATCTGAAGGTGCTGATGTAGGATCCTTACAAAATGTAAGAGGTAATAAATTGCTTATAGATTTTGCATCTTTAACCGGTGTACCTAATCTTACCGCTATTGGACAATTTACAGATGCAACTAATGAGGTTATTTATATATTTTTAACAGATTATACTCCATCTTCAACCAATCCTGAAGCTTTTAATCCTACGGCAAATAATTTTGTTTACTCTTATAATGTAAATTCAAATACTGCAACACCATTACTTAAAGGTGCATTTTTAAATTTTGCTACAACTAATTTAATTATTGGTGTAAATGTTTTAGAAAACTTTTTATTTTTTACAGATAACAGAAATCAACCTCGTAAAATAAATATTAATTCTGCAGCACCTATAGCGCCTGCTACAAACCCTACATATTATACTACAGAAGAACAAATATCAGTTGCTAAATATAATCCGTTTGAACCTATACAGCTTTATAAAGAAACAGGTGCAAATACAGGTGTTTATGAAACAGCTATGTATGATAGAACTAGCGAAAATTTACCAAATGGTGCACCAAATCCATATCACCCCACCCCGCCGGATCCCGGTTATCCAGGGGATCCAAATTATTTAAATGATAAATTTGTAAGATTTAGTTATAGATTTAAATTTGATGATAACGAATATTCACTAATTGCTCCATTTACTCAACCCGCTTTTATACCGGATCAAGATGGATATTTTTTAGAAAACGCTACTCCTAGTGGTAATTCTAAAGATGAAAATGCAACATATAGAAGTACAGTGGTTAATTTTATGGAAAATAAGGTAGATAATATTTTATTGCAAATACCATTACCTTCTACTGCTAATCAATTAAATGATAATTTTAAAGTAAATGAAATTGAAATTTTGTATAAAGAATCTGATGGCACTACTATAAAGGTTATAGATACTATTGATGTACAAACAGCAGATTTTGCATCTAATAGTACGGACATTGTGCAATATAATTATCAAGCAAGAAAACCTTTTAAAACTTTACCAAATGCAGATTTAATAAGAGTATACGATAAAGTACCTGTAAAAGCTTTTGGCCAAGAAATAATTAGCAATAGGGTTGTATATAGTAATTTTCAAGACAAACATACACCCCCTGCTAATATAGAATATTCAGTAAATGCATCTAATAAATCAGCATTTAATGTTTCAGGAACAAATGAAACACAATGGGATACAAGTATTACTGAGTATCCTATGCATACTTTAAAACAAAATAGAAATTACCAAGTTGGTATAGTTTTATCAGATAAATTTGGAAGAACATCTTCAGTGATTTTATCTTCTGTAACAGCAGATGATGTTACTGAAAGCGGTAGTGTGTTTAAGGGATCAACATATTATCATCCTTATAAAACAACAGCTAATAATTTACCAGCTACTTGGCCTGGTGATTCATTAAAAATTTTATTTACAAGTGAAATTACAGGTGGCGGAGCAGGATTATATAATGGAAATACGGGATCAGCTAGTTATAATCCGCTTGGCTGGTATTCGTATAAAATTGTTGTAAAACAAACAGAACAAGATTATTATAATGTTTATTTACCTGGTATTTTAAATCAAGATCCTGGGGGATTACTAGATGATCCTAAAGATACAGTTTCTTATATAACTCTTTTAAATGATAATATAAATAAAGTACCACGTGATTTAAGCGAAGTGGGGCCAGAACAAAAACAATTTAGAAGTTCTGTACAATTGTTTGGAAGAGTTACGCCAGATGCTTCAACTAGCATTCCTGGTTTTAATGAACAATATTATCCTGGTCAATCATCAGATACGGTATCTACTATTGGAGAACAAAATGATATATTAGGCACAACAACAGATTACTCTGATATTTATCAATCTAAATCAAATCCTTTATTAGCAAGATCAACACAGGGTGATTCTACAAATCCTATAGGTGCTGATATACATGCTTCTGGTAATTACAATATTTTATTAGGTATATATGAAACAAGCCCTACTTTATCATTATTAGATATTTATTGGGAAACTTCAACAACAGGTCTTATATCTGATTTAAATTTAGCAATTAATACCGGTAACCAAAATCCAACAGGCTTTAGTCCTATTACTTATACTCAATCTGAAGCAAATGGAATAAATTCAGTTATTACAAATGATTTTTGGCCATTAGATTTAACTGATAATCCTATACCCCTTTCTCAAGTTAATATAAATACTATAGTAGACGGAACAGGCGCTAATAGGACAGGTATAATTATAATTAAAACAGCAGGCGGAACTCCAACGCCAAACGGAGCAACATATGCATATGATTCGTATGCACTGCAAACATCGGCTTATTTCTTTTTTAATTCTGACCCTAATCAAAACAATTTTACATTTAATTTCAATGTTCAGGACTTAGCTACAGGCGCCTCTACATTAATAGATTACCAAGCTAGTCTAATAAATGCTTCACCTCAAATAACTAATTGTCCGTCAACTATAGCAGTTGTTCCAGGAACACAAGACATATTTACATTTACAGGAAATAATGGCTCAAATACTGGAGGAAGTTATACAAGTCAAGGTTTAGTGTGGAGTTTAATTAATGGTGATCCTACATCACCAATTACAATTAATTCATCTACTGGTGTATTGCAAGATTTAACAGGAACTGCTACAGGATCTTTTTCCGGTACGGTTACATTAACAGATGCAGACGGAGGATCAGCTAATGGCGCGCTAAGCACAACTTGTCTTATAAATACAACTGTTGGTGCTGAACCTGCTAATGGAGCTTTTGCTGATTGCAAAACCATAACAGGAGGGTTAGGAGCAATAAGTCAAGGTTTTTATTGGGTATCAGATGTGACTAATGCAGCTCAACAAAATTCCATTATAGATAATTTAAGACAACCTATAACCGCGTTGCAATTAAACGATAATTTAGCATCTCCAACAGAAGCGGCTGTTACTGTAGCAGATAGTAATTGTAAAGCTGTACAAGATCAAGCTCCTACTATAACTAATAAAAACAATAATATTATTTATAATAGTAATCAATCAGCAAGTAACTTAACACAAGGCACAGCATATATAAGTATTGATTTTGAATTACAACAATATTCAGTCCCTAATTTAGGAAATCAGTTTACAGGTGGAGGTTCAAACCCAGGAACAAACTGGGCACAAGGTCCTTATGTAACTTGGCCTTGTTTTTTACAATATAGACCAAATGCGGCAAGCCCTTGGGTAAGAGCAACGGATATAGAAAATAAACAAATATTTTTTGGTGGTGCACAAGAAGTAAATTATGAAGCTAGCTCTGTTGGCTCTGGATTTAATATATTTTCATCTGATACAAGTTTTAATACAATAAATAAAGAAGGTGTTATAAATCAAGCTACGAGTGCAGATCCAGTTTTAGGAAATAATTTTCCACAAATAAGTGTTCAAGATGTAATGTCTGTTATGACGCAATATTATGGGGCTAATGGTAATTATGAATCATTATTTGGCAAAGCTAATAGGACTTTTGCAATTGGTAAAGATCAAGGATATAAACAAGAAGCAGATAAGTTTGGTGATTACAGACTTATAATAGGTTATCCTTGGGGACAAGCACAATATTATAATGGGCATAGCATTGGAAATAATTCTCAAGGAATAGTTACTATAAATTTAAATAATTTAAATCCAATATTAACTAGTGTTAGATGCCCTGAAACAACATCTGTTTTTTATAATGGTAATCGTTATAAAATAACAATAAAATACGGAGATTTTTATTATCCTAAAGATTATCCTACTTGCTCCTCCTCGTCCCCAACATTTTTTGAATATAAAGTTTCGTCAAGTGGCGATAGTGCAAGTGTTAATTCATTAAAAAATTCAACTCCGTCTGTTTCAGTTTTTGCGAAAGAGTGGCATTGTAAATATGTAACTCAATTTTATACAGATTCAGCATTATCAACAAAATGGACACCAACTAGTCAATCCTCTGGCAAATGGCATACTTATACTCCCGCATTTAATAATACCAAAACAGGTAGAGATGGGACGTGGAATTCATGGGTAAAAGGTAAAGGCCAACAAATTACAAATAACTTTGCTTATACTGATCAAGATAGAAGATGGGCGGCTCAATTTAATAGTACTGGAGAAAAATTAACTAGAACTGCAACACCATCAGAAACAGGGCAGTAATAAATATAATAAATAAGTAATAATAAAATATGGCAGCAGTAGTAGAAGTTAAATATTTCAACAGCTTTATATTAAGAAAAGTTGTAGATGCAAGCGGCGATAATGTTATTTGGAATGGTATTAATGGTTCTTCTAAAGCTATTCCACAAGATGCAACTGCAAATCAACAAAAATCATGGTTTGTAGAAGAAGCTAGAATACGTGGTGGTTATAATAATACTAATGTAGATTATGGTGTGCGCGCTTATTTAGTTGAATCTGAACCTAATGCTATACATAAACAAAATTCATTAATATATTCAGGAGTATTTAATTCAAGAACAGGTATTAATGATACTAATGTATTTTCAGTTGGTGAAGATATTACTAAGTCCGTTGATCCTGCTAATGGTTCAATACAAAAATTATATGCGGAAGATACAAATCTTATAATATTTCAAGAAAATAAAGTTAATAGAGCTTTAATTGATAAAGATGCAATTTATTCAGCTGAAGGAAATGCTACTGTAACTACTGGACCTAATGTAATTGGTCAAATACAAGCTTTTGCTGGAAACTTTGGTATAAGTAAAAATCCAGAAAGCTTTGCGGTATACGGTTATAGAAAATATTTTACGGATAAAGAAAGAAACGCGGTATTAAGATTATCAGTTGATGGTATATCTGAAATATCTAAATATGGAATGTATGACTTTTTTAGAGATAATTTAAGTTCATTAAACAGTACAACTACAAATGGCAAAGCAATGGGTATGTGGGATATTTACAATAAACAATATGTATTATCATTACAGCCAGATATGAATAGAGCTCCTGCTCCTAATCCTACATATCATACATTATCATTTAATGAAGATGTAAAGGGTTGGGAAAGTTTTTATACTTATAAGCCAACATTAGGAACAAGTTTAAAAAATAATTTTTATACTTTTAATGATGCTGCGCTATATGTTCATTATAGCCCCGATGTAAGCCACGGGACGTTTTATGGTGCCACAAGCGCATCTTCTATAGAGTTTGTATTTAATCCTCAAGTTAGCTTATCAAAGGTCTTTAAAACAGTTAATTATGAAGGAGATAATGGATGGCAAGTTGATAGTTTTAAATCAGATTTACAAAAAGTTGGTAATCCTATAGCTGTATCTGCTGTAAATCAAGATGTAACTACAAAGGTATATAGTTATAATGAAGGCGCTTATGATAATTACGGTAACCAATTTCCTGCTGTATTAACTCCACCAATTAACTATGCTGGATTTGTACGTATGGAAAACAAATACAAAGCTAATTTAGTAAACAACAGTGTAGCCGCGGCTGGAGAAGTAATATTTGGTAATGCTGTTACAGGTATTAAAGGTTATTTTGCAACAGTTAAAGTATCTACTGATTCTGTTACTGATCCAGGGGGCGCAAAAGAATTATTTGCTGTATCTTCGGATTACATAGAATCATCTTATTAATGGAAATTGTAAAATTAAAAAACGATACAAGTTTAATACATAATAATGGTAAAATAGTAAAAAACGATGCTATACCTGTTTCTCATAAATTTACTGATCAAATATATTTAAGAGAAATGAAAATGAAAGCAGGACAAATAGTTATGGGAATGATACATAATTATGATCATGCTTGGTTTTTAATGAATGGCACTGTGTCTATCAAAACTCTTGATCAGCCTGCTATTAATGATAAAGATACTGAAATAACTAAGCATCGTGCTCCATATTATAAAACTTCTAAAGCGGGGGAACAAAGAATAATATATGCACATGCAGATTCTGTTTTTGTTACTATACACAAAAACCCTAATAATATTAAAGATATAAAAAAATTAGAAAATATACTAGTTTCATTTAATTATGAAGAGTTTAAATTTAAAACAAGTTAATTATGGCAATGATAGCAGCAGCAATAATAAGTGCAGTAGCAACTATTGGAGGAACCGCAATAGGTGTTGGTTCTGCTAATAAGCGAAGGAAAGAGGCTCAAGATGAAAAAAAGAGAACCAACGCAAAAATTACTGCATTAGAAAATGCGAGACAACCTATTGTAAACCCTTATGCTAATGTAAAAGATATTAGTTCAATGGCTAGCGATCTTAGTGGCATAATGTCTAATCCTTATGGCGATTTAGGTGTTGCAACTGGTGCTGCAGAAATACAAATTGAACAGTCTGATTTAGCTTTAGCAAATACACTAGATACTTTAAGAGCTACAGGAGCAAGTGCGGGTGGGGCTACAGCTTTAGCACAAGCAGCTTTACAAAGTAAAAAACAAGTTTCTGCAGATATTGAAAAACAAGAGGTTGCTAATGAAAGACTTAAAGCTCAAGGAGAAGCACAATTGCAAGCAGTTAAATTTAGTGAAGCACAAAGAATGCAAGGATTACAAATCAGTGAAGCTCAACGACTACAACAAGCAGACATAGCTGGACAACAATATATGTTTGGGGCTAAAGAAAATAGAGAAATGGCACAGCTGGATAGATTATCAGGGTTAAGCACACAAGCTTCTGTTGATTTAAACGCGGCTCAAGCAGGTAAAGCGGCAGCGATAAGTGGTGGTATTAATGCTTTAGGTAATATAGCTGGATCATATATGCAAGCTAATGCTACAAACTCAAATCAACAAACCTTAAATCCAGACGGATCAGTTAAACAATAAATTATGAGTTATAGGAATCCACAAATAGTACAGCCTGCAAAAGTAGGAGAAATATATGGAGCAGGAATTGCACAATTTGGAAAAAATATTTCAAAAGGTATTGATGCATATGCTTTAAAACAAGAAAAAATTCGTAAAGAACAAGAGGCTGAATTAAAAAAGCAACAAAATTTATATAATCAAGTAGATTTTGAAAAAGCTAAAATGTCTGCTAATTTTACACAAAAAACTAGAGATTATCAATTATCTAGTCAATTAAAGCCTATTGCTGATAATGCTATAAAACAGTATGGTGATGCTAAAATAGCATTGCTTACTGAAACAAATCCTCAAAATAGAGCGTACTATAATAAATTATTACAAGATTCTTATTCAACACTAATTAATGCTGAAGCTTATGTTAAAGCTCTACAAGGAGATATAGGAGAATACATATCTATAAATAATGCACAAGAAATTGGTATTACAAAAGGTATTGCAGCTACTGGCGCAGATGCTATTATTAATCAGGAATTTATGCAAAATATAAGTGCTATGTCTGATAGTGGAACCATAAAAATGAATCAACTAGAGGATGGTAGTATAGATTTAACTGCATATAGAAAAGATGGTTCGGAAATTAGAACTTTAAATTCAGCAAAATATCTTCAATCTGGAAATTCATTAATATATGATATACCAGCAACTGATGTTGAGTTTTTAAAAGACGTTGATAAACAAATACTTACAAATAAAGGCAACATTAAAAAAGAATTTTTAAGTGATCCTAAATCTAGAATTATAAAAACAGACGCTGGTTCTTTTAATCAATTTTATGAAACTGTAGACGTAGATGCTATAGTGAAGGCTTCGTCTTCAACATTAGTAGGACAAGTTGCCGCATATAATGCTATGACAGCACAACAAAAAGAAGATGTTTGGGCTAATCAGTTAGGCGAAAATAGATCAGACGCATTAACTGCGACTGATGAAGATATTGCAGCTGCTTATCAAAATCTATTAGTTCAAAGTCTTAAAGAACAAGATGCGTTTGATAATTTTGATGGTAAATTAGTTAGTGTTGGAAAGATGACTAAAATAACCCCTCCTACTCCTCAAAAAGAAACTGCAGATACAAGAAAAGAAAAAACTCGAAAAGAAACTATAACTACAGTATATGAAAATATACAGGAAGCGTCTCCTAGCTTAGGTATTAGTATGAATAATGCTGGAGTATTTACAGGAGATGTAGAACTTATTATAAATGAAGACGGAACTGATGTAATTAATCCTCAAGTTGAAGAAGCTTTAGATAGAATAGGCTTAGAAACTGTGGAATTTATAGGGCCTGATGATAATGAAAAAGTTACAGATGCAATTAAAATAAAATTAGCTGGTACTCCAGATACTAAGGCTATAGAATTTAAAAAGTCAATTAGTGCACAAGAATTTATAAATAAAGTTTTAAAACTAAGTGGTGCAAAACCGGGTGAGGCTAAAGATATAGGTTATCAATTTAAGCCGCCAACTCAAGATGAAATGAATGCGGCTGATTTATTGCAAAAATATACAACAAAATAAAATAGTTTAATATGAATGAAATAGAAGCTATTGTTCAGCGCATGATTGATGCAGGTGAATCTGAAGAAAATATTGCAGCTGTTATAAAATATTATGAATCCCAAGAATTGGGAAAGACAGATCCCACAGCACCGGGTGCGGTTGTGGAGGAAACTGTAGCACCCGTAAACGCAGATACGGAATTAGTTTCGGAAACCGTTTCTTCGGATTTACCTTCAGCTGAAAAAGATACAGCTATAGAAAGAACATTTGGTAAAAATGAAGTTACAGATTTTTTTGGTGATTTATATAGAGCTGGTGTTCAAGGAGCTTTGCAGGCCGAGGCGGTTGATCCAAGTTTAGATTTATTTCGTCAGGGAGAACAATCTTCAGATGAAAGTATAAATAAATTTATTGAAACAAATCAAAAGATTGCAGCTAAAAATATGGAATCTGATGAAATGAAAAGTTTTAATAAAATTTATGATGAAGCTGGAGGCGGCTGGTGGGGTTTTATTAAGGGTGTTGCTTATAATCCAACTACATTACCCTCTATGCTGGTAAGTTCTATTGCTACTCAAGTAGCTTCGATTCAATCTGATGAAGTTGCAGCCGCAGGTTTAGCTGGTTTAGGAACAGGTGCCGCAGCCGGTACGGCTTTTAGTCCAATTGGCACTGTAGCGGGTGGTATTGCTGGTTTAATGGGTGGCACTATGACAGCTATGGAAACTGGTTTAACATTTTCTGAATTATTACAAGAAGAAGTTGGTGGAGAATTAACCAACGCAAATGTAAAAAAAATATTAAGTGACCCTAAAAAATTAGCTGATTTAAAAAATAAAGCATTAGGTAGAGGCGCAGCTATTGGGGCTATTGAGTTAGCTACTATGGGCCTTGCAAAAGGCGTTGGAGGTAAAATAGCTAAAGCTGGATTTAAAGGTGCTCCTGCAACAGCAGCAGCGGCGGCTGGAGGAATTGAAATAGCAGGTGGTGGTACCGGTGAGGTAGCTGGTAGATTTGTAGCTGGACAAGAAATGGATGTGGCTGAAATAGGATTTGAGGCATTTGCTGGCTTAGGAAGCGCACCTGTTACTATGGGTGCCCAATTAGCAAATCTTAATACCAATATTGATAGAGTTAAAATTAATAAACAATTAAAAAATACTTCTTATAAAAATATTACTGAAGCATTTAGCCCTGAAGTTGAAACATCTGAAACAGAAGTTAATTTAGCAAAAATTAAAAACTCTTCCAAAATTTTAGATGAGCAGGTAGATCGCCGTGTAAAAAATAATGAATTAACATCTGAAGAAGGAGATGCTATTAAAAAGAACTTTAGATCAACACAACAAGCTGTAAATAATTTAAGTTCGTTAGGGTTTGATGCTACTGCTGAAACCGAAGCGGTTGCTTTATTAAAAGAACAAAATACACTTGAAGAAAAAATTAAAGCTGTAAATAAGCCTAGTTTAACAACTACTGAATCTGAAAGGGTTGCTGAAATTGATGCACGACTAAAAGAAATTGCTGTTGAAAGCAGTGTGAAATTTGCTGAAAAAGGAGCTAAAACTTTTGGTATTAAAATAGAAGCAGTAGAATCTAAAAAAGAATTTGAAAAAAGATTTGGTAAAGAAGCTGGTGATTCAGACGGGTTTTTTCAATCTGAAGATGGAACCATATATATTAATAAAGAAATAGCTAAAGAAAAAGGAGCTATTACAGTTGGAAGTCATGAATTATTGCATGGTGTTTTAAAGGTAGCATTAAAAGACATGTCCGTTACTGACCAAAATAAATTAATCGATGGTTTTAAAAATTCATTAAATTCAACTCAGCTTGCAGCTTTAAACAAAAAAATTACTGCAAAAGATGAAAAAGGTCAGAGATTATATACAGAAGAATATTTACAAAATAATCCTGATGAATATTTAACACAATTTTCTGATGCTATTGTTAAAAATGAAATTGCTTTTGAAGAAAATGTATTTACAAAAATAGGAGATTTTATAATACCTGTATTAAGAAAATTAGGATTTGCAAAAATTAAATTTAATACCGGTAAAGATGTATATAATTTTTTAAGAGAGTATAATAAAAGTATTAAAGAAGGTAAATTAAGTGAAGATATTAGTGCTTTAGCAGATCAACAAACAGAAACAACTAAAGAAGTTAAATCACCTCAAAAGAAATTTTCAAAAACAGCATCTGATAAAGTTCAACAATTATATGATGAACAAGGGGAAGCGGCAGCTTTAGATATTATAAATGAATTTAAACCTATTGTAAATAAATTAGTTCAAAAAAGATCTGAAGCACCTAACTTTGATCGTCAATTATTAATGGATGAAATTGAAACAGGTGAACGTGGATTGTTTGATTTAATTAGAGCATATAAACCAGAATCAGGTGTGCCATTAGCTGCTTATATAAACAAATATTTACCAGCTAGAGCTATAGAAGCTTCACGTCGTATATTAGGTGAAAAGTTTACAGAAGATGTTACAGAAGCTAGAGGTGTTGCTGCAACAGAGGTTACAGATGATATTGTAACACAACCTCAAGATAAAGAATCTAAAGACGCGCGTAAAAGTTTAAGAAGAGAAATAGATTTAGATAAAGAAGCTGTTCAAAAGGTTCGTGAATCAGTTAAGAAAACATTTGGTACTAAGTTGCCTCCAGTTGATAGTAAAAAATTTAAATCGGCTTTAACAAAAAGTTTTAGAAATGATTTAACTAAAACGTTTAAAAATTTATTAGGGACAGGTCTTGTTTATAAACAATACCTAGATACTAATTTTGAAAAAATATTTAAAGCTATACCTCAAGAAACACTTAATAAAAAGTTTTCAGGTTTATTTACTCAAGAAGTCACTGATGAAAAAGGTAAACAACTAAGAGAAAAAACACAAATAGGTAAAAAAGTATTTGCTAAGCCAGATGTAACTAAAGAAGAATTTATTGATTACTTTACTGGGCCTAGTGTATATGCTAATTTAGCAAACTCACGTAAAACATCTTTAGCTCAATTGCTTGCGGATGAAATTGCCTTAGATGCTACAATGGAAGTTATACAAGAACCCGAGGTTGCAGAAAAAAGAAAATTTATAGACAAAGAACAAAAAACTGAAGAGGTTAGTAGAGTTATTGATAGACCTTTAAACTTTAAATTTAGTTTATCTCAAAAAGATATAGATATTTTAGAAAAATTTAAAATCAAAGATTATAAATTAGATACTGAAAAAGATATATCTAACTATATTAAAGGTGTTAAAAAAATTGCTGCTATTTTTAATACTCCTGATTTTAAATTATTAAATTCAAGTGTATTACAATTTACTAATAAAGCAATTTCTGATAATAAAGTTAGAGAAGAATTAAGAAAAGAATTAAATATATTAAAAAATAACGGAACTTTAGCTAAGCGAGTTACTGTTGGTAGAACAGCCCCTAATAAAGCAATAGGCAATACTTCGGCAAAATTTAGAAGTGCTGTTAAAAGTGGTAAACTAGCAGCTTATAATAAAAAACATGGAGAAGTATTTGATAGCATGTGGAATAAAATCAAAGAGGCTATTGATAATGATAAATCTTTAGCTGTTCCTATTATGTATTTTTTATCAAATTCAATTAATGAAGCTACAAACCCTCATAGGATGGGTGCATCTATAGTTGGATTTGATCCTAATGCTAAAAAATTATATTATGAGCATGCTATGCAGTCTACTAACGCATATAGAGCATTAATGGAATCTATATTATCTAAAAGTAACTTTAATACAGATTTGCAAAATGTTAAAAATAATTACAAAATTATTGCAATAGATGCTGCAGATAATGCTAAGCTTGATAAGGCTGGTTTAAAAAATTCAATGCCTCCCGCTTGGAAAGTTGAAAATGGCAAATGGTGGCAAAGATATTTTAATAATGCAGTTGCTAAAGTAGGCGGTATTAATCCTAATAATTTGCTTTTTTGGGAATCTAATCAAACATTTGCTGAACAATTAAATATTAATGAAGAAGGTAAATCGCGTAAAGAAGATTATATAAAATTTTCTAAATCATTATCAGAAGAATTTAATAAAATAATTCAAGATAAAACTGGGATAGCTGCAGATAAAGTGTATTCAGATGCTAAAGCATCCGTAGCTGGAAGAAATAAAGGTAGGTTTAAATTTTTTATACCACCATCTGCTGAAGACTTTGTAGGGTTATTATATACTACACTTACTAAAGGTAAGATAGGTGATAAACAAATGGAGTTTTATAAGAAAACTTTACTAGATCCCTATGCAAAAGCAATGAGCGCTATAGCTAAAGAAAGAATTGCATTAACATCGACTTATAAAGCAATACTTAAAACTCTTAAAGTTGTACCAAAAAATTTACGTAAAGAAATACCTGGAGAAGGTTTTACAAGAGAACAAGCTGTTAGGGTGTATATGTGGGACAAAGATGGTATATCTGTTCCAGGTATAAGTGAAGCAGATCTTAAAATGCTTGTTGAGACTGTAGAGAACGATAAAAAATTAAAAGATTTTGCTGATCAATTATTAAGTTTACAACCAGAAGGATTAGCTACCCCTGCTAAATCATGGTTAGCAGGATCTATTGATCAAGATTTATTAGCTTCATTAAATACAACTAAAAGAAAACAATATTTAGAAGAATGGCAAGCCAATGTTGATGCTATTTTTAGCAGTGAAAATTTAAATAAATTAGAAGCAGCTTTTGGAAAACCTTATAGAATTGCATTAGAAAACATACTTAAACGTATGGAAACAGGTCGTAATAGATCTTATGGTGGAGATGCTCTTACTACTAGACTTACTAATTGGATTTCAAATTCTGTAGGTGCTATTATGTTTTTTAATACAAGATCAGCTGTGCTTCAAACAATATCGTCAATTAACTTTATTAATTGGTCTGATAATAATTTATTAGCTGCAGCAAGTGCATTTGCTAATCAAAAACAATATTGGTCTGATTTTGCAAAACTAATGAATTCTGACTTTTTAAAAGATAGAAGAGGCGGTTTAAAAATAAATGTAAATGAATCTGATATTGCTGAAATGGCTGCAAATGATTCAAATAAAGCCAGAGGAGTTATAAGTGGTTTACTTAAATTAGGATTTTTGCCTACACAAATTGCAGATAGTTTTGCTATTGCATCAGGAGGAGCAACATTTTATAGAAATAGAATAAAATCTTTAATGAAAGAAGGTATGCCTCAAGCAGAAGCGGAAAAACAAGCAATGATTGATTTTAGTGAAAAAGCTGAAGAATCACAACAATCAAGTAGGCCTGATAGAATTAGTCAACAACAGGCGGGGCCATTGGGACGCATGATATTAGCTTTTGCAAATACACCTGCTCAGTATGCTAGATTAACTAAAAAAGCTATCCTGGATCTTAAAAATGGACGTGGTGATGCTAAAACAAATATTTCAAAGATAATTTATTACGGAGTAGCACAAAATATCATATTTACAGCATTACAGCAAGCTTTATTTGCAACATTGTTTGATGATGAGGAAGAAGAAAAAGAATCTGATAAATATGTAAGAGGTGCTAATAGCATGCTTGATAGTTTTTTAAGAGGTATTGGCTTTGCGGGAGCAGCAGTTTCTGTAGGAAAAAATATAGCATTAAAAATTGTAGAGCAATCTAAAAAGAAAAGCCCTAAATATGAAGATGTGGCATTAAAATTATTAGATATATCACCACCTATATCCTCTAAAATTTCTAAAGTGCGATCTGCGGGTAGAATTTATTCATGGAACAAAAAAGAAATACGTGAAAAAGGATTAAGTTTTGATAACCCAGCTAATGAAGCTATAGGTAAATTAACATCAGCATTTATTAATTTACCACTTGATAGAGCTATTCAAAAAGCTGATAATATACAAAATGCTTTAGCAGAAGAAACAGACACCTGGCAAAGAATTGCATTATTAGCTGGTTGGAAAGATTGGGAATTAGGAATGCAAGAAACAAAAAAGAAAAAGAAAAGAAAAGGAAGTAAAAGATCAAGTAAAAGATCAAGCAAACGTTCATCAAAAAGAAATTAATTATGACATATTGGATTATACTATTAACCGTTTTAACATTATTATTATTAGTTACCGCGTATCATTCACGTAAAATTAAAGATAGTAATAGAAATTTTATTCCAGATTTTATTGACAAAATAATTACAAAAATAAAAAGAGTGTTTAACTATATTAAAAAAACGTTTTCAAAATGAGTTACAGAAATACAAAAGATTTAAGGCATTATGTAGGCGCTGCAGGAATATTTTTATTAATTATATTTTTGCTTTTGTTTTTATCATTTAATCAAATACCACCAGTTAACAAAGATGTATTTGTGAGCATCGTAGGAATGATGGTAGGGTCAATGTCTGTAGTTATATATACTATAATTGGCAAAAACCCAGAAGAATTAGAACAAATGAAACAAAAAAATGAATCATTACAGGCTACTGCTGATCAAATGGAAGTAAGAAATGATCAATTAGAAGAAATGATTATAAGTATACAAAAAGATATAATTAAAAAATTAACTTGTGAAAGCTGTGAAAAGAAATAAACTACCCTTATCATTATTAGGTTCACCACTTAATAAAAAAGATAATTGCTATAGAAAAGCAAAAGCTAAATATAGAGTGTTCCCATCAGCGTATGCATCGGGATATATTGCAAAATGCCGTAAAAGAGGCGGAAATATTAAATAATTATGAAAAAAACAACTTTACAACAAATATCAAGAGAATTAAAAAAAGCTTCAGCTATGCACAAAGGCCAGGCTTTAAAAATAGATAAAATGCTTAAGACATTATCTAAAGAAAAAAAATAATGGCTGTAAGAAAAACAAAAAAAGGTGCGAGTCTTAAAAGATGGTTTAAAGAAGAGTGGGTAGATGTACGCACTGGTAAACCGTGTGGAAGATCTAAAGGTGAAAAAAGAGGTGTGCCTTATTGTAGACCTAAAAAAAGAGTATCATCTGCTACACCTAAAACAGCATCAGAAATGTCAGCTGCACAAAAAAAGAAAAAAATAGCAGAAAAAAAACGATTAGGGCAACCATCTGGTAAACCTAGAAGAGTTAAATCGTTAAAAAGGAACAAAAAAAAATGAGCACCACACTCAAAGTTCCTATAACTAGATTGGGAGGTATGGATAAGACCTCCCTTTCCAGTTATGTTTATCCATCACAGGATAAACAATCGGGATCCATAGCTTTAGCAGCTATATCTCCTCTAAGTACTGATTCAGTACGCATATAATATAAAGTTTTAATACCTTTTTTCCAAGCTTCTAAATGTATTTTATTAATCCATTTTGGTTCAGCTACAGAGGGAAATGCTAAATTTAAACTTACTGATTGATCAATATAGTCTTGGCGTATACCAGCTTGGCTAACTAATTCAAGTTGATTAATTTCTTTAAATGTTTTAAATACATTTTTTACAGGCTCACCATCTTCTTCGGTAAGTCTTCCAAGGTGATCGTAAAACCATCCATCGAGTTCTTTAATGTCCTGTACGGATCCACCATCTTCAAGAATTTTATCCCAAGTTTCTTTAACATCAATTCCAATTTTTCTAAATACTTTTTTAAGTTCATTATTTTTTCTTATAAACGTGCCTTTAGCTGATTGTTCTGTAAATACATTAGCAGCCCAAGGTTCAATTCCTGGTGATATATTACCACTAAGCTTACTATTAGATACTGTAGGAGCAACAGCTCTTAAATGAGTATTACGCATTTCAGTTCCCGCACACCATAATGGTTCTCCATATACTTCCGCAAGCTTACGTGATGCCCTTTCTGTTTCAATTTTAATTTTACTAAATATTTCTCTTGTTTTAAACTGAGCTAATAAACTTTCAAAGGCAATACCTTTTTGCTGTAATAGCGTATGCCAACCAAGCACCCCTAATCCTAATGCTCTGCCTTTAGTTGCTGATCTAACCGCATTATCAAAACCTCTCATATTTTTAGCACGTTGAATAAACTCTTCCATAACACCATCTAAAAACCAAGTAGCATCATATACTAAATTTGTATTTTTCCATTCATCGTATTTAGCTAAATTTAATGAAGACAAGCAACAAACAAAAGAATGAGATTCATCTGTATGCAATGTTATTTCAGAACATATATTGGTCATATGAACTTTGAGCCCATTTGATTTATACGCTTTTGGGTTACTCTTGTTTGTATTTCCCTTAAAGAGAATATAAGGCTCTCCAGTTGCTTTACGTTTTTGTAATAATTTTGCCCATTTTTGTCTAGATTCTGTATCTCCTTGCTCAAGTCTTCGCATAAACTTGTCACCGACCACAGCGCACTGGTGTAAGTTAAGTGATTGTCTGTTAACATCTCCTTTTGGTTCTCTGATCTCCAACCATTCCTCAAAGTCGGGGTGATCAATATTGATGTTAACTGACGCAGCTCCTCTGCGGACAGATCCTTGATTAGTGGCAAGTATAGTTGAATCGTATATCTTGCAAAATGGCACCACTCCATCAGATGTTCCATTGCCTGTAATTTTAGCTCCGGCAGGACGAATCATATTTATTCCGATACCCACACCCCCACCGTGTTTTGCAAGTAACATCATTTCTAAATTTTTTTGTCCTATATCTGCAATTGAATCTGCTACATCAATTCCAAAACAACTAATAGGTAAACCTCGATCAGTACCCGTATTAGATAATACTGGTGATGCTAAACATAGCCAGCCTTTCCATATATAATCAAAAAACTTTTCAGCAAGTTCAGGCTTATATAAACGTCTTGCTACAGATTTACTTACTCTAATATAAGCTTCTTTTGGTGATTCATCTAATAATAAATAACCCCCGCTTATAGTTTTTTTATAAACTTCTGTATCACCCCATGAGGGGTAATCAACACCTTTTTTCCAGTTATTATTCCAAGCCATCTAAATCTAATTTTTTTTCATTAGCTTTTGATTTTTCTTCTTCATCAATTTTTTTCATTTTTTCAACAATTTTTTTCCATTCATCTTCCCCTATAAATAATTGCAAAGCAGTAATAGTTCCACGTGATAAACTATCAAGCTTTACAAAATCATTTATTAATTGTTGCATAACTTTTGTTAATGATGCAATTTTATTTTGCATTTCAATTAGGCTTTTTTCTTTCATTTTTTTTAATTAAATTTAATGCATATGGTAAGTGTTCTTTTTCCCAATGAAGCCTGTAATCGTAACCTCCTGCAAAGGTTGCATCACATTGGCTGCATTTAATTATTTTTGGTTTATTAAGCATTACCAAATATCTTCAAAATCTTCTCCTTCATTTGCTTTAGAATAATCTGTAGGTCGTACGGCAAAAAAGTCAGTATGAGTATGACCACCGGTAAGATGATAAAACCAGTCAAGTTTACTTGATGCTTGTTTGTCATAAGTAAAGTATTCCCCGAGGTCTGTGTAGCCCAATTCCACGAGCTTTTCATTAAGTCTTTTTCTAATGAATTGTTTAAGATCGTTGGCTTTAAGGTTTTCAATATCACCTTGTTCGAACATTTTATCAATATATCGTTCTTCTGCTTTAAGCATTGACTCTGCTGCATTTATTATATCTGTTTTACAATCTTCTAATAATTTATTATCTTCTTGGCACATATGTCTAAATAATTGACAACCCATTTTGCTATGCAATGATTCATCTCTAACCGACCATTTCATTTGTTGCCCTATTCCTTTGAGAAGATTACGTAACTGAAAGCTATAAAGTACAGCAAAAGCAGAATAAAGACTAACTCCCTCTGCGAATGCGCTAAATATTGCCAAGCTTTTTGCAATTCCAATATGTTTATTCCCATTATAACTAACTAAATTATTAAATCTTTCCATTGTAGCTTCATCTTGCAAAAAAGCTTCAAAATTTTCTAAACCTAATGTTTCATTAAGATAACTATATGCAACAGCATGAATAGTTTCTTGTGAACCAAACATCATAGCCATTTGCTGTATCTCATGCTTAGGAAACCATCCAACAACTTTTTGCGTCCAGTAATCTGAAACTGCACACTCTGTTTGAGCAAAGCCCAAAAGAATATTTCCAACCAAGTTTTTTTCTGAATCTGTAAGCTTTTCGTTCCAATCCTTAACGTCACCTGACATAGGAATTTCGGTATGTAACCAGAATGCTTGAGCTTGTTTAAGCCATCCCTCAGTATAGTACTCTGGATATTCAAATGGTTTGTATGCAATTCTTTCATCAAATAAACTCATATTTTATCTTTCAACTTTTAATGCTATATCTACAAAAGGTAAATATAAAACGTGTTCAATAAATTCTTTTTCAACGTAACTTCTCATCCCTATAAGAACTCCAGGGTATAATCCTATTGATAAATCCCAGCTTTTCATCGTCCTTGTCCTTTATATAGTTTAATATAATTTTTACTATTCTTCAACCCAGAAGTTTTTGTTTTAGCGTGTACGCCTGGTCTGCGAACTTTAGATTTTTTATTATAATTATTTAATATTAATTTAGCCATAACATTTTATATTATATTTATCATGCATTTCTACTATTTCATGGTATTTTATATACCCCCTACTGTTTATAGACCATTTAATCCATTTTTCAATTTGTCTTTCAGCGTATCTTTTTCTTGCTATGTCTTTTTCTTTTGCAATATTGTTTGAATAACCTTGTCGCATTCGGATTGATTTTGAGGTTTATATAATGTGTAACCAGGGAATTGTTCAGTCATTAATTTTTTAAATAACTTCCATCTTATTGGAAATGATTCATTTGGTCTGCCTTTAGTTTCAATTATAAAATTGTCTCCTATAAAATCAGGAGTATACTTTATAGGCAATATTCTTTTACAACCTCTATTTTTAAATTCACCTTTACTATTTGATTGTCTTTCATAAACTTCATTTTCAAAATGAAAACCATTTATAAGCACAAACGTTTCTCCTTCATATTTTGATTTAATTCTTGCTTTTTTTAAAGCCATATACATATAACGCTCCAGGCCTGATGCAAAATTAATACCATCGTAAGATATTTTTTTTGATTGTACGGGTCCGCGTTTTTTATAACTCTTCCGCGTCTTTAACATAACATTCTTCAATTTCTTCTCGTAATACTGATCTTGCTTTTTCTAAATAATTAACTGCATCCATTAATTCTTCTTGTAAATGCTGTAACCATTTATCTAAAGTTTGATTATCATCTTCTAAAGTTACTCCATATTTTTTAAAACCAACGTCAGATCTTGATTTAATTTTATTAATAACACGCTCTATAATTTTATCTCTCATAATGTGTTTTTTACAAATGTACCATTCTGCATACTACCTTTTCTAGTTGATATTTGATCATAAGAATGGCGTATACAAGTTTCAATATTATTACCTGTAAGTTCAGCAAAATTAGTTAATACTACAACAGCGTCGCCTATAGCATCAATTATTTCTAATTGATCTTCTTTTAATATAGCTTCAGATAGCTCACCAATTTCTTCATACAATTTTATTAATTGTGTTTTAGAATCTCCCTTATCGTATATACCTCGTTCTTTTGCCCAGCTTCTAATGCGTTCAAACAATTCATCTAGTGGTATAGGTGGTTCAGCAATTAAATCTTCATAAAAAGCTTTATTATAAATATAACAGCGGTCACTGTTATACATAGAAGTCTTAGCGTTTTTGCAAATCCATTTAATAGATTTTTTATTTAATTTAAATAAACCTAAATCTGTGAGCCATTCCATCCCGTCGTTTTTATTTAAAACTTTTTTTAAGTCTTTAGTTTCGCAAGGAAATGTGGTTGTTTGAGTAGTTACATTTATTTTCATATAATTTGATTGTTTTAATTTTAAATCGCTATATTTTTGTCTATCAATTTTATAGCCATAATCATGTTGAAGCTCTATTTCTTTTTCAGATATATAATTAATATCTTCACTAGAATCTAGAACTTCATATTCACCTTCTTTATAGCCTTGTATAAGTGTAACTCTATTTTTTAAATTACGTGTAACTCCAATTTTTTTACCTGGTATATGATAAATATAATACATAATCTAATTATTAAAATCTGACATTTTATCATACTTAGCTACAACATAATGAGTATCTCTGCTTGAAGCTATTCCAAAACCAATTTTACTACATTTTCTACATAAAATTTGTTCTGTTGTTAATTTATTAATATCGTTGTCAGATAAAGTCCAAAATACAGAAGCATAAGTCATTAGATTATCTAAATCCTTAAAATATTTAGTAGGAGCATAAAATATTAATTCACCTTTTTTATCATCTATAGTTGAATGTTGAGGTATATTTATAACAGCTAAATAGTCGGCCCATTTTTGCGCTTCTCTTGTTAATCCTTCATCATAAGATAAAGGTTGGTATTCAAAATAAGACCTAGTAGTATTTTGATAATTAATAGCTTTTTGTATATTTTTTAAAAGTAATTGTTTTTCTTTTACATCTATAGATAAATAATCATTTACAGTTATTGCATCATTTTTTAATTTTTGTTTTACTAAACTTATACCTGCATTTTGCGCTATTCCTAAAATAGGAATTAGCAATAATAATAACATTTTTTTCATAATATTTAATTTAATTGTTATCTCCCACTGATAGGGGCGCTTTGATTGGATTATGTGAATTATACTGTTTTAGTATAATGTCTTCATGACAAGGTACAAAAATATTTTTATTATTTAATATTTTTAAACCTTTTTTTACCTCAACTATAGGTAAACTTTTAAAACTTCTTGATAATTGTAATTTAGCTTGATCTACATGGTTATTATATAAATGACAATCTCCTAATTGACCAATTAATTTTCCTGGTTTAAAATTAAATTCTTTACATAATAATAATATAAGTAAACCATACATAGCTATATCATAAGGTAATCCTAAAAATATATCAACGGATCTTTGTTGCCATATTAAATCTAATTTATTGTTATTTACATAAACCTGAAACCCATAGTGACAAGGAGGTAAAGCCATATCGTTAAAATCAGAAGGGTTCCAAGCGTTAAGTAATAATCTTCTTGAGGAGGGATTCTTCTGGAGTTCGTTAATAATATATAAGAGCTGATCAAAACCATTGAAGCTTCTCCATTGATTACCATATATCTTCCCAAGATTTCCATCTGTCCTACCACTTCGTTCATAGTCGGCGTCCCAATAATGAACATTATGTTTATGAAGATATTCAAGATCTGTGCGCCCCTGTAATATCCAGAGTAACTCTGTAACCGCATGTTTGAAATATATTTTTTTTGTTGTTAATAATGGAAAACCTAAAGCCATATCATGGCTAATGCTTCTTCCAAATACAGACAGTGTTCCTGTTCCTGTTCTGTCATTTTTTGGTTTTCCTCCATATAAAACTCCTGATAATAATCCTCTATATTCATTTTGTATGTTTATCATAATAATACTTTTTGGTTTTATATACTTCTTGCCAAATTTCATCAACAAGGTAAGTTTTAGGTGTTTTATATATAGTTTTATAATTACTTCCTAATGAAACAGCTACTCGCCATTCTTCAGGATAAAAACCAGTTGATACAGGCCAAGGCGATATTCTAATATTATTTTTAATACAATATTTATCCCATTTAATTTGTTCTTCTGTAGCCACAAAAGAAGAACCTAATCCTATATAATTTTTTTTCTTTTTTCTTGCGGCTATTCCCATGGCAAATCTTCATTTTTTAAATCATTAATAGGTACATAATCACCTGATATATGATCCCATTTAAAATGAGCTTCAGCTTGATTTTCACCTAAATTTTGAAATTTAACTTTTAAAACTTTAACTTTTACAGTTTTTCTTTCATAATCTCTATGTACCAACAAGCCGTGATAGCTTGCATCATACCATTCTCCACCACCTTTAATGCTGTACATGGTTGGTTCATCTATGGTGCCATCATCTTTTTTATACATTTTAGTTGGATGAGCTACAACTATAACTAAAACATCATATTTTTTTGCAAAAGCTTCAATTCGCGTTAAGTATTCCATAGTTGCATCTGGTATACTCATAGCACTAGCTCCATTCATTTTTACTTTATTATAAGGATCTATAACTAAACATTTAATTCCTTTTCTTTTTACAAGCTCAGCCCCTTTAAGTAATACTGAATCTAAATCATATCTTTCATTTTCAATAAAATAAAAATTATCATTTACTGATTCAGTTATTTCATTCCATTTATTAGATCCAATATCACTTTTTTCAGGTAACCAATTACCTAACTTTCTTATAAGTTTATGTGCGTGTAAAAAAGTAGGTTTGTTTTCTGGAGATGCAAAAGCAGTTTTCCATCCGTATTTTAAGTAGTATCCCACAGCCATTCTATCAACAAAATCAGACTTCCCACTGCTAGGCACGCCTGTAACGGTGATGAATTGTCCCGTGTAAGTACTGAATATACTATCAAAGTTATCAAGACCGACTTGATAACCCGGTTTAAAACCTTCTTCAATAAATTCCTGTAGTTCATCATTAATATCGTTTAAAGTTAAAACATTTTCTAAGGGAACAGGGGTAGCTTTATCAACAAGCCTATTGAGCATAGTAGAGCCATAAGCCATAAGATATTCGTTAGCATCTTTGAGGTCTCCAAAGCTAACTGTATAGCATATCTCTGCCCCAAAACGTCGGATAAATTCTTTTTGTAAATTCTGTCCGGCTTCATCTTGGTCGACTGCCAATATAATTTTGGTTTTGTCTTCGAAATACTCAATGCAGTTATCGAGGTAATCAAGATTAAGCTTATTAAGAGTAGCTCCGTTTGGAACACTAACCACACTGTTGATCTTAGCTTCCACAAAAGATAAAGCATCAATTTCGCCTTCCACAATAACAACATAATCATTGCCGACAGTGCTGTCAATATTATAAAAAACCTTTTCGGCTCCTTTAACCAGTTTAAAATTTTTTCTTCCATCTCTATATTTTATATTTATTAATTCATTATTTATAAAATAATTAAATTGGATTGTATTTTCATTTTTGCTTGTTTGAGGCATCCATTCTGAACCTTCACTAATTTTTAATTTAATAAGAGTTGATTGTGAAATACCTCTATTTTCAAACCATTTAATTGCGTTGTCACTTAAATTTGTATTATTAGTCCATTCAGGTTTTATATAAACCTTTTCACTAGCGCCTTTGCGCTGAAATGTATGTAATTGAAATGTTTGATCGCAGTTATGGCAAGTTCCTAAGCCTCTACTCCAATCATAAGAAGCACATTCTGCTTTCTTATTTTTTTGAGTACGGCCGGAAGAGCACAATGGACAAATGCCTTGTGCCTTTCCGACTTTTAAATCGTACTGATTGAACTGGTCGATCAAAAAACCATTGATCTCCGTATTGTTTATATTCATTTAGAATGGTAAATCTGGTATTGTTTCTTTTTTTGATTGACTTACCTGTTGATTATTATCATCTCTTGGAGCTGCTGGTACATTATCACCATTAGTCCAAACAACTTGAACATTACCTAAATAGTTTTTAGGTTCTTTATTATCGCGTTGTTCTTTTGTTTGTGAATCTGTAATAGGTCCTTGATTTCCAAATTGATCAACCTCATCATTTAAAGTTATAGTAATAGGATAATACTTTCCTTTTTTACCTACTATAATTTTAGATTTATCGATTGCGTCTAAATTAATACTTGATTTAATTATTGATGCCATTAGATTTAATTTAATTATAATGTTTGATTTTCAAAATACTGTTCTGGATCAAACCCAGGAGTATTATAAACTAATTTATAGTTTGCGGCTGCTTCTTGTACTTTCCTGTATCCGCTATTAATAAAATCAGGTGAGCAGTCAAAGAATTTTGGTATTAAAGTATTTTTATCTATTGCAATAAAAATCATTTCATACCCAAATAATTCTTGATAAATAAAAGCTTGGCTATTATATCCATATTTATAAGCGCTTGATTTAAAATTACTTACATCATTTGTTGTTTTAAGATCAACAATCATTTTTTCATCATGATTTATAACATCAGCTTTTCCTTTCCACATAAGGTCTTCAATTTTTTTAATTTCAGGTACCTCATACTCAACATTGCCTTCATTAATTAAATAATTTATCATTTTATGGTTGCGCGTTTTTTCAATCATAAGTTGCAATTTATCAACTTCATGTTCCAGCAAACACATTTCACCATTTGATAGTTCTTTATATTTTTTTGTATTGCGTGTTGAGCTTTGTATAACTCTATATTTTTTTAATTTATCTGGTTCTAAAATAGCAGTGTGATAATAACCTCCAACTAAAAAAGCAGGTCGCATTTCTTGTGGTTTATGTAATGATAATGGATCTTTAATTAAAGTACTTACATTACTATTACTTAAAAACTTTTGACCAAATGAACCATAATAATGTTCATCCTCTTTAAGTTTTTTAATTATCTCTGCTTTGTCCATTAAAGAGTTGTTATAACTTTTTCTATTTTATCATCAACATTATATTTAGCTTTTATAATATTTAAAGCTTTCTTTTTATCAGATGATTTAGCAATATAATCTTTAGCTTTTTCAATTTGCTCTTCATTCATTAAAGGATTATCATTGTCTTGAGTATCATCAATAAGTAAAAGATTTCCTAATGCATATTTTTTGCCGTAAGATGAAGCTGAACCAAATTGTTGTGGCGTAGCCATTCCTTTTTGCTTAATATCAACTCCGACTATAGCTGTTTTATGTATAAAATTTGATGATTCGTTATCTGTAATTGTTGCAGTTGTAGTAAATATAGGTATGCCCGCAACTTCTGTTAATTCCCCTTCATCAATAGTAAAGTTTACTTTGTATTTAATTATGAAAGGTTTTAATGCTTCAAGTATATCTTCAGCATTTCTAAAGTTATAATTCCCAAAGTTATTTCTTCTTTTTTTAGCCACTTTGAGTTCGGCTTGAATGGTTGCTAATTTTTCGTTTATTTTCATTCGTTTGTGTTTTAAATTAGTAATTGGTATTTTGGTATTATATGTCAAAGATAATCAAAAATTTGATTTGATTCAACATTTTGTATTAATTTTTTTACTGCTTCTTTTTTTATTTCTGAAATTCTTACATAAGCACTAGGTCCCTCTATATTTAATAAATCTGCTATTTGATTAGCACTATGCTTATCACAATCAAGGCCATAGCTCAACCTTAATATTTCATATTCTTTTTTATTTAAATGTTTTTTAAGTAGGCTTTGTAAATAAATATTCATTAAACCTATATTATATGGTTCAGACTGATCAGGTATTTGAAATAAGCTTTGATCATCATCTTCATTTACTTGTTCGTCTATACTTAAAAATATTGAATTAAAAAACATAGCAACCATCTTTTGATTTTTGCCATTGTCTTTTCTTATTTCATTTAGTTTGTGTTCCGGTATTCTTATATCACCTCTATTAATATCAATAGCTCTTCTTATAGCTCCTTTAATTCTCTTTGATAAAAATGATTTAAGAGTTTTTTCTGGCTCACTTGATTCCTCTATTGTTTCCCATATTATTTTATCTACCGCCCTGATTAATCCTAAGCTTCCCTCTTGTATTAAATCATTAATACTCATAACTCCACTTGCTTGTTGTGAAGTTGCAAACTTACGTCCTATATTTTCTACTAATGGTAAAAACATAATTATTAATTCGTCTCGTGTATATTCTTTTAATTCTTTTAATTCAATTTTATTTATTGAATCTGTTAAATCTAGTTTATATCGGATATAATTTCTTACATTATACTTTTTCATTTTGCTCGTTCAATAACATCTTTTCTTTCTTTAAGTTTTTACTCATGGTTCTGTAAATTGTTCTTGTTGAACAACCTAAAGCTTTTGAAAGGTTTGAAATGGTTATTTTACGGTTACTTTCATTTATAAATAACATTGAATCGTATATATCTGATTCACTTATTTTTTTAGTTTTGCCAATTATATGGCCAACTATTTTTAGCTTCTCTTGTAAAGATAGTGTGCAATTGTCATTAAATATTATTTTTCTTAATTTATTTTTAGGTGGTTTTTCTAAATCAGCTGTGTTCACCTCAACAATTATTTTTTCTAATACTAATAAAGGAACATAAAATTGAACAAATCCATTTTCTTTATTACATAAATACGATGCTACTTCCGTAAAGTTTTTTAAATCTAACTGAGGATTTAAATACCATATAACTAATAAATGCCATTTTAAAGATCGATAGGTTGTTATTTTTGCTTTGCTTCTAAATAATTCATAACACTGATAAGTTCCTTTATCATAATATACACCCCATTCAAAGACCTGTGATGGTTTATCGGTTATAGGGTTTTGACGGTAAATAATCTTTCTTTGGGTTAAATATCCAAAGCGTCGATCGTATGACATTAGCCTGCTACTATTTATATATAATTACCTATCGTCACACTTTTAGTTGTGACTTATTATAACTTTTTTAATTTTTCTTTAATTCTATTTATTTTGTTTAAAACAATATTTGCTTTTAAATATTCTTCGTGATCAATATATTTTTTTTCTAATTGGTAAAGTCTATCTAATTGCAAATATAATAAATCTTCTTCAGAGACTGCGTTTCGTATTATCTCTTCTGTGCTTAACACATAAGTTTTATTATTTTCTTGTTCTGCTAAATTATCATAATGCTCAACAAGTTGTTTAAAAATCATGTTGGAAATTTTATTAATTTCATCTTCTGATAGCATTATTCAATTTCTTCCATTGTTAATATTTGTGAAATAATTTGTTTTGCAGAACCTGTAAATTTTATTTCTTCACCATACAAATCAATCCAAGATAAATTGTAAAGCTCCGGTTTAATTCTTCCTTTAAACATAGTAGTAAATTTATTTCCAGCCATAGTTTTATATTACGTGATTTAATTTTTCTTTATATATTTTAGCTTCTTTTAAATTGGCAAAATCTTCATACCCAGCTCTTATTCCATCTTTATGTTTCCATAAAACCCTGTAAGGTAAATGTTTAAGAACAGTAGTAACCAATTTTGTTTTATAATAATTCGAATTCATATTTTTTTCTTATAGTTGAATTATAATACACTCCAACTGATTTATTTGTTCTCAATCTGTCATATACTTTTAAAGGTACATTTTTATAAAGATATATTCTTCCATTTCTAAATTGAATGGATAATTGTTTTATGTCTTTTTGATAAGTTACTACACTTATTGCTTTTGAATTTACTTCTAGTATCTCTTTAGTTGTTTTTCTCATTTTCTAATTTATTTAATTTAATTTCTATTTGTTCTATCTTTGTTATAATATCTTCTATAGTTATTTTATGTTTCACTTTATTTAAAGCAAATTTTTCTTCTATAGTATCTTGTAAACTTTCGTAAACGTCATCCATATAACGATCAATCTTAGCTTCAACATTATATTTTTTTAATCCATTAATAACTGTTGCATGATCTCTATTTACAGCTCTCCCGATCGCCGCTAGGCTTTTATATCTACATAAATTTTTAGCCAGTTTAAAGTATATAAAACGAGCTTGTGACAACTCTCTGGTTCTAGTCTTTACACCTATATCATTTATTTGTAATTCTTTTTCAACTAGGTTTTTTATATCTATAGCTGAAACCAATTTTTTTAATTTATATTTTTTTTCTATTTCCATATTTATTAAGTTGTAAGTTGTTCTTCACTGTTACATAAAAGTCTTATTTCTTTCCACACTCTAAGATTTCTTACTGCATTAAAAGCCAATCCAGCTGTTTGTTCTTCATCAATACCCGCTAAACCTTTATGTCTATTTCTAAAATAGTAGTTAGCTTCATATTCATGGTGGTGAATTTTAGAATAAATTTTGTTATGTATTCTTTCATTTATATATTTTTTTGTTTCAGTTTTATTCATAATTTTTGTTATTATTAATTTAAAAATAAACAAACGAGGTAGGATTAATTTCTCAGAGCCTACATTGTCCTCACAATATGTAACTACGCACCTTTGGTTTTCTTTTACCCTTGCAAGAGGTACAGAGGTTTTTTGTGTTACTGTGGCTCGTTTGCTTTATCATATTTATTATCCGTTTCAATACGTGTTTCCTTCGTGCTACTTTATTCTCATTTCGTCTCCATTATTATATCGCACCCATATTTCTATGTTAGATATATCTTTGTCTAATGCTTCATTGTATCCATCAACAGGATCGGCATTAGTTGAAAAGTATCCTCCTTGTAAATCTGGATAATCACCTTCAATATAAAATGTATCTATGTCTTTAAATTTATATTCTTGTTTCATAGCTTTGGATTTCTTTTCTTATCAGCTTTAGGTATATAATACCCTACTATTGGGTTAACCAAATAATTCCACCAATCAGAAGGAAATTTTTTTGCGTCAGTTATCTTTAATTCTTTTTTATTTATATATTCTTTTTTCATAGTTACAAATTAAATACTATTTCTAAATCTCTCCAGTCATAGCAATCTTTATTAGGAAGCTTAGCAAGCTTTTCAAAATATCGATCGTTTGTTTCTTTAATGGCTATCTGACCACCAACGATCATTGATAGCCAGATAATAACCACATATCTTAAAATTATATTTAAGTTTTTCATTCTTCTTCTTCTTCAGTATGCTCGTCTATATAATCTTGTACTTCATTATCATCTAAATATAACTCTATATCAGATATATATACAATCGAATCTTCATCAAGCTCTTTAATACGATCAATAATGTGATCAAATGAGGGCTCATAATAGTATACGTCGTATTCAAAGTCAAGTTGTCTTGGGTTTTGTGTCATTACGTGTAAACTATATCCGTCCGCAGTATTCCATTCACTTATTTCAAAATCAGTATTAGATTTGTAATCTTCGGTAATTTCGGCCACACCTAAAAGCATGGCCAGTTTTTCTATATTATTATCCATTTTATTTGTCTTTAGTTATTAAATCTTTTATTGTTGGTTCAGGTCTGACATAACGGTTTTCAGCATAAGCTCTAAGCTCCATTGTAAAAAAGTCAACTATATCAGATAAATCAAATCCATCATCTATTAAAGGTTTCATTTGTTCCGCATTTAATTCCATAGTGTATTTGCCAAGTATATTAGCCATGCGATCAAATTTTGCTTTGTAATCTAAGTAGTTTCGTATATCCATTTTATTTATTTTTTAAGGTTCATATATATTATCCAAAAGCTTACGTGTTTGCTTCGTGTATTGTTAATCCTAATTCATTCGCAACATAGTTAATATGTTTTGAAGTGGTTGGGCTTGAGGTCATACCTCTTACATTCCATTTTAATTTGTAAAGTTTATCATCTTTAATCTCGGCTACGCGAGTTTGAAATGACCATATATCGTTTCCGATCTGTTTTAGGTTTACTTTGTATTTATTAAATGTTTTCATATTAATGTATTATTGGTTTGTTTTGGTGAATCATCCATTTGCAGTTTGTAGAGATATGACCTAATTTAAGTAAAGCCTCTATTACATCATCCTTCTCTAAATTCCATGACTCTATGGGGTACGTCGCAACGTATCCCTCTTGGAAGTCAAGTACCGTTATATATTTTGCTTCATTCATTTTGTTACTTTTTTAATTAATGTAAATAAAATTTGTTGTTTTATCTTTAATTCTAATTCGTAGAATTCATCTGCGTCTAAATTATCGCTTCTTAAATCATCCATACTCCATGCAATTGTGTTGTCAATATGTTCATCAATTTCCTCAATGCAATGGTCTGCTATTTTTTGTATTATATTTTTCATATTAGTATCCATATTTGTTATAATGTTTAATTGTTTCCAAGCTTGCTTTGTTAAAAGCTTTAACTCTTTCTCTATACTTTTCATCAGTACAATACTTTTTCATAGCATACACACTTGTTTGGCCATGATCGGTACCATATTGCTTTTCAAACTCTGCTATTTGTAATAGCTTTGCGTCCATCATTTCTTTAGTTATACTCATGCTCTAATTTTAATTTATAATATATATTTTTAATCACAGGTACACTCTTTGCCCAAGGGTCTTTGTTGTAAGTGGTCTCTAATATATTTTTGAGTACTTGCTTTTCTATTTTAGTTAACATATTTATTTTATTTTGTTTTACGTTTATATTATCCAATTCAATCCGTGTTTGATTCGTATTCAAATAAAGCTCCTTCTTTACAACACGAACACATTCCTGTATTATATTTATCTATCTCGCCTAAAGGTAGTTCCCAACAGCAGTTTGATAACCACTGGCCATTGGTTTCAATTCCAAACCATATCATATTATCCATATCAATTAAGGTATTTAGGGAAATATTCAAATCTTTTATTTCCATCAATTAACTCTTCCCATTTTACTGTTTTATCAGATTCAGCCAAG
>Ga0208157_1000214_pt1 | contig 36753 bp, 50 predicted proteins | sample 5_EtaG_FD_184077 | JGI IMG/M metagenome (GOLD analysis project Ga0208157, IMG submission 184077) | Marine viral communities from the Subarctic Pacific Ocean - 5_ETSP_OMZ_AT15132 metaG (SPAdes) (version 2) | ecosystem: Environmental > Aquatic > Marine > Oceanic | place: Pacific Ocean | collected...
TTACAGCCATAGTAGGTTGACTGCAAACTAAGTTTCCAAACTGCTGCTTGCCTGTCATTCCATTATTGATATTCATATTCTGATTAATTATTGATGAATTACCTACAGCATTAGGTTGAGCCTGTACATTTGTATCGCCTTCGGCTCTTGCTTTATTACTGACTAAAGACAGACAAAGAAGTGATAACGCTAGTGGTCGTAATCGAATCATTCTGTGTAATTTTTTCAGTCATTTGATTAGCAGCCCTTGTAGTTATAGACAAAGACCAATCGCTAGTTACAGTTTTTGGTGTAAATATTGCATCTGAATGAGCTATACCACCACTAGAAGCACTTGTAACCTCTATGTTTGAAGCTTCCCAAGAATTTATTGCAGCCCCATATTTCTCAGTCACTACCGAGCGGGTTATTGTCTGAGTAGTATTCTCTGTACGGTTACTAGAACCAGTAGTCCAAGAAGGCACTCCATTGGCATATACAGGACTAAACAAAAATAAAGACAGCAATAATAGCTTTTTCATTTTTTATCAGTATCTAAGGTTAATTTTAAAGGAGTTTCAATACGAACGAGTTGTGTTTTACCTAACACTTCCTGTAACTCAGCCTTTACGTTAGTACCATTCTTACCTTTCTCACCACCTTTTTGTGTAATAGAAGCTCCAAAACTACTAGCAAGCCCTACAAAAACCGAAGCGATAAAAGTTGGATCTATTTTCTGCTGCGGTATTCCTAGTTTTGACAGATCTAAGTACGATAATGACAACATTGCTGTAGCCCAGGTCAACAAAATCAGTCTGACCCCTAGTGATACCAATTCAAATTGCTCCTCTCTGCAAGGTACAGCTTCTTGTAATTTGAACCATACACTTTTCTTTTGTTCTTTTGGTTGTTCTGCCATAAATGAATAACTACCTAAGTATGGGGAGATAGCGTTATAGGCTAATCATAGGTAGTTATGGCAAACTTAACAAATCTTGGTATGTTTGGAAAGTAACACATTACTTTTATGTTAAAGATTTTAAAACCAATACTGCTAAAATTCTTCTCTACGACTGCTGTTAAGAGGTTAGTAGTGGACTTGCTTCGTGCAATTTGTAAGCAGACCTCAAATACATTGGACGATAAAGCTGTAGATATGTTGGAGTATCAATTATTTCCCAAACAGAACTAATGAAAGATAAAGACTTCTTTCATATACTTCTAGGTGAACCACCACCAGAAGTAGAGTTTGAGATTGAACTAAAGATTAGAGAAGTAAATCAACTACCTGATTCTCTATTAAGACAACATTGCTCTGATCTTGTGAGACACTCAAGACTACAAGACCTATTGCTTACTGCTGCTCTTACTCGTATGTCAGAATCAGAAAGCAAATGCTTTAGAGCAGAACAAAAGCTTCATAAATATAAACAAGGTAATATTTTCAATAAGATTCACTATGTCTTGTTTGGCAAAAGACCTAAAAAGTGATTATATTAATTCATAAATACAGCTAACTATGGATAAGAATTTTAAATTATTAGAACAGTTACATCTAGTCTTAGCTCAAGAATTATTAGACAAAGTTAAAAGTGGAGAAGCAAAGGCAGGGGATCTAAATGTAGCTAGACAGTTCCTTAAAGATAATGGTGTTGAATGTATTCCTGTAGAAAAGAATCCTATGGAAGAACTAATGTTAAATTTACCAGACTTAGATGCTGTACCTTTAGCTGATTTATGAATTGTTTAAATTGTAAAGCTGAATTAGTTTGGGGTGGAGATCATGATGCAGAAGACGATAGCGAATATTCAATTATAACTAATTTTTCTTGTAAAAAATGTAATTGTTATGTAGAAGTCTATCTTCCAAAAAATGCAGCCATTACCTAAAAAACTACAAGACTTTAGATATTTCTTAATCGTTACCTGGAGACATCTAAACCTACCAGACCCTACACCAGTTCAGTTAGACATAGCTGAATACCTACAATATGGTGCTAGACGTAAGATCATACAGGGATTCAGAGGTGTAGGTAAGAGTTGGATTACTTCTACATACGTTGTGTGGAGACTTCGTATGAATCCACAGCTTAAATTCTTAGTTGTCTCAGCCAGTAAAGACAGAGCAGATAATTTTACTACCTTCACTATGCGTCTTATAAACGAGATGCCTATACTATCTGATTTGATCCCCAGAGATGACCAGAGAAACAGTAAGGTAAGTTTTGATGTAAGACCAGCACAAGCCGATCATGCACCCTCCTGTTCGTCCAGAGGGGTCTTAGGGCAGATGTCTGGTGCTAGGGCTGATGAAGTTATAGCTGATGACGTAGAAGTTCCTAATAATTCCTTTACTCAACCTATGAGAGATAAGTTATCGGAAGCTGTAAAAGAATTTGAAGCAATACTAAAACCAAATGGCAAGATTACCTTTCTCGGTACACCACAAGTAGAAAATTCTGTATATCTAACCTTAGAAGAAAGAGGATATGAAACTAGAATCTGGACTGCACGTTATCCAGAACTAAAAAACAACTACGGAGATAGACTTGCTCCCAAGATCCAGAAAGAACTCCTGGAAGGTCTTGTAAAGCCTAAAGATCCTGTAGATCCTATAAGGTTCTCTGCACAGGATCTAATGGAACGTGAAGCTTCCTACGGACGTTCTGGATTTAACCTTCAATTCCAACTGGACACCACCCTTTCAGACCAAGATAGATACCCATTAAAGATAAACGACCTGGTAATTGCTTCCATCAACAAAGAATTTGCACCAGAAAAAGTTATCTGGTCTAATAATCCCGAATATGTAATACAAGATCTTCAATGTGTAGGCTTCAATGGTGACAGATTTTACCGACCTGCACAGGAATTTGGTGACTTCATAGAATATACAGGTTCAGTTATGTTCGTTGACCCATCAGGAAAGGGAAAGGACCAGACCGCTATAAGCTGCGTGAAGATGCTTAATGGTAATTTATACGTTACTGAGTGTTTAGGACTGTCTGGGGGCTATACAGACCCTGTTCTGGATAAAATATCAAGACTAGCTAAAGAAAATAATATTAATACTATCCTTATTGAACAAAACTTTGGTGGTGGAATGTTTGCTGAACTACTAAAACCTTTCATCTCACGCATACACCCTTGCAAAATTGAAGACATCAGAAACAACAAGACCAAAGAATTACGCATAATTGATACCCTAGAACCTGTTATGAACTCTCACCGACTAATAATTGACCGCAAAGTGATAGAAAAAGACTTCCGTTCCAACCCTCAAGAGACTCCAGAACGTAGATTAAAACTTCAACTTGTCTATCAGCTATCACGAATCTCTCGCCACAGAGGTTCTTTAGTTCACGATGACCTCGTAGATTCCCTCGCAGGGGCAGTAGCCTACTGGACTGACTATATGGCTCAAAATGAAGACCTAAACATGGCTAGAAGGCAAGATGAACTTCTTTCAATACATACAGATAACTGGAACTCTCTCTTCAATAACACTATCTCTCAGTCCGCTATGGGTATGAACTCTCAACAGATAAGAAATTCTAATGTATCTACCGATGGATTTATAAGTGACGCTTATTAAAGCCTTGTATAGGAGAGATAAAGGTTCGTTCCTCTCCCACACTAAGGATTACACTTAAGAATACACTTAAGAATACACTAAGGGGGGTTCTTTGATTGCCTGCTGCATGATCCTCACTACCCTAAAAATATTTAGGAACAAAAATTTGAAGGGGTTTACGAATATGTCGATTGCAAGTTTTACCCGTAGCCCTTGCAAAAATCCACAAAAAAGGTAGTTTTATAAGCAAAACCATTGATATAACTAGGATTTCATAATATATCTTATATTATTTATGGGGTATTTGGTCAATTCTTTTGATTGACTATGTATATTTCTAAGTAATCGCTAGGGGGGTATATATTACAAAATGTTAAGTTGGATTTCATAAGTGATACTAAGGGGTTAGGGGAAAGTTTCTATTGAAGCCTTGCAGTTGGCAACAGTATATGTCATGATGTCTACATCGGATTCAAACCGATCAACCAAACCAAACTAAGAACCACAATGCAAACAATTAAAGTATCTACAAGATCAGCTTATGGTCAAACTTATGTAGATGTTATTGATGACAAAACTAGAGGGGCTTTACAGTCTTTAACAGGCAACTCAACTCTTACTCAAAACAATATCAACTCTTTGAAAGTCCTAGGCTTTAACTTTGAGTTAGTCCAGGACAAACCACAAGACATTAGTTTTTAACGATTCCTTAAAGCCTTTAGCTAGGCTTTAAAGAGTCCTTAAACCGAGACTCTACAAACCAAAACCAAATTAAGAACCATTATGACCACTTTGTTAAGTGTTGAAGAAACAAACAAACTAAGCATTTCTAAACAGATTGAAGCTTTAACAATGAAAACATTAGACCGAGATAGAGAAGATCTAGCAGAGTTTAAAAAGATCATTGAATTTTTAAAACCTTACGAAGGAAAGAAACTAACTAAAACAGTATTAAGGAAACTTAATATATTTTTAGATAGACCTTATACAAAAACTGAGCATGGGGAATGTATGAATAGTAAAGGTTATTTTTCCAGGCAGATATGCCAGGATTCATGTTCTTATATCGAACGCTTAGACTATTCAAACTCAGGCGGTAGGCAAGGATTAAGCATACTTTTAAGTCAGTCTGAAAAATGCCCAGTAATAAATATTAATTTTATTATTGAAGAAAATCCTTATTATTCTAAAACACTACAAAAGAACATAGGCAAGGCAACAAGTCTTTTAAGTTATCGCAAGCATAGAGAACTTGCGAAAAGATGGGAAAGATTAAACAATGCTATGTATGAATATAGACAGTTGTTAGATCAATTCCCAAACAAATACGCTTTAAAAGAATTAGGCCTTGAATCTTATTGAATCTTTCCAGGTGGGCTGTTAAGCCTACCTTGAAAGGCTCTCAACCTTTCACTTACAAACCTTATTAAGAACCACTAAACAAATGTTAAATACTACAATGTATAACTTCTTAGATGCTCGCTATCAAGTCCACAAAGTCTTTTGTGGACATGAAAAAGCAATGTATCAAAGTTTATTTTGTGACGAGCTACTAGGTTTTTCTGATACACAAGCTGAAGCCGAATGTAATTGTTATCAACATAGGCTTAACTTCTATAAAGAATTAGAAGAAGGCTTTAAGTCATGAGTAAATCAAAATACATTTACAGGACTTATGACGAGTCAAGTATTGATGGCATTAAGAAAGCCGATAGAGAACATAACAGGCTTATTAACTTAGGTTATAGAGTAAGCCATACATCATGTAGTCCTTTTACTGCATATATGACTTACGAGTTATGTTCTTAGATTCTTTCTCAGAGGGCTTTATAGCCCTCTCTGAAAGGCTCTTAAACCTTTCACTTGTAAACGTAACTATTAACCACAAATGATTGTATTAGAAATCCTATTAACAGTAGGTGTAGTTGTACTTTTTGCTGAGCTTGCAGACCGGTTTGACAGGTATGCAAGACATCACAAGTTAGTACAAAACAAAAGAGATAGAAAGCCTAAGACCTTAGAAGGTGAATTTATTCCAGGATTTCACGATTAGTAGTCCTTAAAATTCCGTAGGCCAAAGTTAGTCAGCTTATTTTATAAAAGAATTAGGTTGACTTTCCTTTTATTCTTTGGCATACTTATATATAGGTATGTCAACCCTTAAAAGTCGTTTGACTTTACCACTAACCAAATTCTAGGAGCCACAAAGCACTTGAAAAGAAAAACTTATCAGACTGTATGGGAATTAGAGTCTATTTATATCAGAGCTTGCAGAGTTGCAGGCATAAATCCTGATATTGAATCTTATAAAGACCTTGATAATAAAGAAACTATTGTCATTCTTAAAAGATTAATTGTAAAAACTATCACCAACATTTAAAGGAGAATCACAATGAAACAAGAAGACAACGATCAGTATGACCTTACTGAACTAGAGAATGATGAAGTCATTAGAAAACTTCTTAATATCTCAATGAGTAGTAGTGACTATTACTCTATGCCTGAGTTTAGAGCAAAACATTTTGTTGTTTTAACTAGACTTCAAAAACTTTATAACGAAGGCGAATGAATTTTATGGAAGAACTTGAAAAGGAAACTCAAGCCATGTTGAAACAAATCAACATAAGAAAAATTGAGAAAACAAACAACGCTAAGAAGCGGATAGCTGAACTAAAAAAACTTATTAAATTCTGGGAGCAAGACTTATGACACAAGAAAGAGATTCTTTAGAAGATAAAAAAAGGTGGGATTCTTTTTGGAATAACCCTGATTTATCTAAACGTGAAGCTTTTAGATTATGGAATACTAAACCTAATTGTTTAACAAAACAACAAAGGTTATTAATCAAAGAATTATTTTCACAATGAAGTGTACAAAATGCGGCAGCCAGGATATAAAAGTTCGAGAAACTATTTATAGAAAGGCTGAACAGACTAAAGGCTTCCGAAACAAAAGCAGCACACCTTATGTCTATAGACGTAGGGTGTGTTCTTGTGGTCATAGATTTACCACAAGAGAATATACAATTCCTGATCTTATAGCCTTTGGCAAACAGGGTTATCTTGAAATGATAGATGACCTGATGCCTAACAAATAAACCTATTAATTAAAGAACCACCATGAAAACTAAAATGCCTACACTTTCTGAAGCAACCAGGGTTGTATATAAAAGAAGGAAGAACGGAACTAAATCTGCTACTAATTTCTTGATAGGAATGAAGCATAACATCAAAGCACTTGGGGATCTACCAGTAAATAAAATTACTAGACCCTTAGTAAATAAAATGATGGATTATCACAAAGAAAAATTAAAGAATAGTAATGCAGTTATCAATCAGAAGATGGGTTATCTTAGGGTTGTCTTATCTGAAATGGAAGAGGACGGATATATAGAAATGATAAAAATGCCAAAACCTAGACCTACAAAGAACAGTAAGGTTCATTACCTTACCGAGGATATGGAAAAAGAACTGTTAAAATATATATGGCTTAATTCTTCTTTTGAAAATATACAAACTGTTGATATTGTTACTTGTTTAATTGATTTAGGTTGCAGAGTAAATGAGTTATTAAATTTAGAAAAAAGGTTTATTGACTTTGACAATAATCAAATCAACTTCAATGAAAGAAAGAACGATCAAGCTGTAGCTGTTCCTATGACAGATAGAGTGCAAACAATAATGAAAAAATACTATAAAAAAGTAAAAGATTTTGACAAAGTTTTTAATATTAATTACACACAACTAAATGCTGTATGGCAGAAGGCTAGGAAGGACTTAGGCTATGCCGATAAGAAGTTTTATACTATCCACCTATGCCGACATACCTGTGCATCAAGGCTAGTACAAAGAGGAGTACCGATACTGTTAGTTAAAGATTGGCTAGGGCATGAAGACATAGAGAACACCATGATATATGCTCACCTCGCACCTAAAGCACTTCATAGTGTGGTCGGAGTATTGAATGATTGAGCCTAGCAAGAAACAACTAGAGCTAGAGCAAAGTATCTGTAGTATCTCAGCCTATAACAAGATCAGTAAACAAAATAAAAACATAGAAAAAGGTAGAGAATCAGAGAACTATTATGCTCGCAACATCATAGAGTCAGGACTACAGAGATTAAGTAAAGCCATAGAAGAACATATAGAAGAAAGTCTAAGCGGTAAGGTTGGTGTCAAAGCTGTCTCTGCTTTGTTTCTTTCACAGTTCCCAGACGTAGATGTAGTTTCCTTTATTGCTTTCAAAGTATTACTGGATAATGCTTCGCAACTAAAGACAACTGTTACTACTGCTTTAAAGATAGGGCAGAAGTTAGAAGACGAACTAAGGTTTACTAAGTTTGAAGAACTAGACCCTAAACATTTTAGGAATATAAAGAAACATACCAGAGATACCAGGCATGAAAGGTATAAAAGAAATCTTTTGGTCTATCACATGAACAGTAAAGGCCATGACTTTCAGACTTGGACAAGAGGTAATAAGGTTAAGGTTGGTCTAAAGTTGATTGAGTTGGTAATGATAAAAATTAATATGGTCAGAATGATTAATAAAAAGGTAGGTAAAACATCAGCAAGTTATGTAGTTTTTACTGAAAGGTTTATGAAGTATATAAGACAGGGTAGAACAAACAGGATAGCTGCCTTTCCTATATATCTTCCTTGCTTAGACAAACCTCGCCCTTGGAAGTCCATTGACGAGGGTGGATATTTTACAGACAGACTAAAAGCAAAAGCTATAAAGAGTTCTAATCGAGACTACCTAAACACACTACGAACAGAAGACTTATCAACAAGTTTGAAAGCGTTAACTCTGGCGAGTCAGACAGCCTGGGAAGTAAATCAATTTGTATTAGAAACTCTTGAATACTGTTGGGAGGAACGAATAGAGGTTGGTTCATTAATTGATAGGGAGCTTGCAGAACTGCCAACAAAACCACTTGATATAGATACAAATAAAGAAGCAAGAAAAGAGTGGCGATATATGGCTTCCTTAATACATGATATGAACCATCAGAATATGGTCAAGCGGTATCAGATACTATCCATGATTGATACAGCTAAAAGATATATTGGTGAAAAATTTTATCACGTTTATCAGTTTGATTTTACTGGTCGTATGTACCCAATGACTGCACACTTTCACCCACAAGGTAATGATATTGCAAGAGGATTACATAGGTTTCATAAAGGTGCAGAGATAAGAACTAAACAAGATTTAAACTGGCTTGCCATAGCAGGTGCTAATCATTGGGGTATGAATAAACATACATATGAGGAAAGATTAGAGTGGGCTTATATAGAAGGTACTGATCTTGCAGAAGAAGTTTATAAAGATCCTTTGGCTAATGTTGGTATCTGGGGTAAGGCAAAAGAACCATTTCAATTCCTTGCCTGGTGTAGAGAATGGTCTGAGTTTCAAATTACAGGTTGGGGTTATATCTCTCATCATGTTTGCTGTCTTGATGGTACAAATAATGGCTATCAACATATAGCAGGTCTTATATCAAATAAACATTTAGCTAATAAAGTAAATCTACAAAATGAAAAACAACCACAGGATTTATATAAACAAATCCTTGATATTCTATTGCTATTACTGAAGAGTGAAGACTCTGAACAAGCTAAAGAATGGTATAAGTTAAAAGATAAATTAACAAGAAAGTTTATAAAGAAACCTGTACTTATGATTCCATATAATTCAACAACATTCGGGATAGCAAACTATATAGAAAAATATTTTGTAAATGAAAATGTTTTTATGGCAAAAAATTATAAGAACAATTTCTATCTGGCAAGCATGATAGAACAAGCAGTTAAATATGTAACCCCAGAAAGTTATGAAGTTCTAAAATATTTACGGACTACAGCTTCTTGTTTCAATAACGAGAATAAATCTATTTCCTGGCATACACCATCAGGTTTCTTTGTGCAGCAAAACTACCACAAGAATGATATTAAAATTGTCAGAACTAAATTAAGCGATTCAAGTATGAGGTTACATCTAAACGAACCTGATAGAAGTAAAGTAGATAAACGTAAACAGTCACAAGGTTTTCCTAGTAATTATATTCATAGTCTTGATGCTGCACATTGCCACTTGAGTTTGGTTGAAGCAAGCAAGCATGGACTTACAAACTTTTGCGTTATCCATGACTGCTATGGAAGCCCTGCAAGTGAACTACAAAAATTTATTGAATGTGTAAAGCAAAGTTTTTTTAAAATTTATAGCGATAATAATTTAGATAATTTATATCAACAGACAGCAAGCCAGTTAAGTGATACCAGTAAATTACCAACAGCACTAGATATGGGAGACTATGAAATTAAAGATGTCTTGACTGCACCATATATATTTACATAACAAAAGATCAAGGTATAGTTAAGGAACGTCTTTTATAGACGCAATAAAACGGAAACCAAACCAAGGTAAAAACATGGAAGAACTCAAGCCAGAGACTATTAAGATAGTCACACCTAACCCTACTAACTTTAGGTATTCATATCTTGTAACCCCTGATGAATACAAAGGTGTTAGGAAATATAAAGCAGAGTGTCTAATAAGAAAAGGCACTATGATGAAAGATGAAATGGGTAAAGAAGTAGATGCAGTAGAGCATATCTTTGAACAACTGGAAGGGTTACTTGAAAGATGGAAAGTTGCTTTGAAAGAACACTATCCAGACAGGAAGTTTAGTCTTACAAAAAACAAACATGGCGAACCATCATTACCTTACTTTCTTGAAGATGATTACCTAGTAATCAGAACAAGCAAGAAGGCTGGTGGTGTTAAACAGAATGGTGATGTATGGACTAATCCACCTGTAACCTTTTGGGCTAATGAAGATCCCTTACGTCTTATGACAGAGGAAGAAAAGAAAGAGTATGAAAAAATTAGTCCATCTTTAGAAGGTCAAATGTCTATGAAGTGTAGTGGCTATGATGCAGGTGCTAATGGTGTCGGTATCAGATGCCAACCTTTACAAGTCATAGTAAGAAGACACGCTGAATGGACAGGCAGCCCAGACTTTGAAGCAGAAGCACAACCTAGTTATGAAGAAAAAAGAACTGCATCATCAGCAGCAGATTTCTAAATACAAAAGTAAGTTTGAAGCTGACTTTGCAGCTACACTAAACAAAAAGAAAATTGTATTTACTTACGAAACTCTCGAAATAGATTATGAAATTACTTGCTGCTACAAGCCTGATTTTATCCTCGACAATTTTATTGTTGAAACAAAAGGGTACTTCTCAAAAGAAGATAGAAGAAAGCATCTTATCATCAAGAAGACTAGACCCGAACTAGATATTAGATTCTGTTTTCAAAACAGCAAGACTAAATTATCTAAAGCTAAAAACTCTATCTCGTATGCCAAATGGTGTACGAGACATGGGTTTCAATACTGCGATAAAACTATTCCTGATGATTGGTACTAATGTTTAACTACCATTTACCTGATGATCCAAAACCAGGTGCTATTTATTTTGATCCTATTAATGAAATGTGGAGAGTCTTTAATGGTAAAACATGGGTTGATGTCAGCTTGAAAGAACACAAATGCAACTTAGATGAAGAGCCAATACAAGAGTAAAAAGATTTGCCCTGAGTGTGGCAAAAAGAATTGTGCAGTCTTTGATGATGGACATGAACATTGCTTTACTATGGACTGTGGCTATACCTACTACCCAAACAAGAAAGAAAAAAAATTGACTAACATCATTCCAATAAGAAAGAAACTACCTAACTTATTAAAGGTGACACCCATAGCTCTACCTAAACGTGGAATCACTAAAGAAACTTGCGAACTATTTGGTTATGGGCAGGGAGAATATAAAGGACAACCAGTTCAAGTAGCTACTTACAAGGATCAATTCGGTAAAGATGTAGCACAGCATATAAGGTTTCAAGACAAGAAGTTTATATGGATTGGTGATATGTCAAAAGTACAACTATGGGGTCAGCATTTATGGAGACAACATGGTAGTAATGGATCAGTCTTTGTTACCTGTTGTGAGGGAGAGATTGACTGCATGAGTGCTAGTCAAATACAGGGTAATAAGTTTCCTTGTATATCTATTCCATCAGGAGTGCAGTCAGCAGCTAAGTATCTAGCAGCAAACTATAAATGGCTTGATAATTATTGTCGTATAGTTCTTTGCTTTGATAATGATGAAGCAGGGGAGAAAGCTAGTGAGAAATGTATGGAGGTCTTGCCTAAAGGTAAGGTTGCTATTGCAAGACTAGATAGAAAAGATGTCAACGAACATCTTGTATTAAACGAAGGTGAACTTGTAAGAGATAGATTATGGAAAGCTAGACCAGTAAGACCAGACAGTTTAATTAATGCTGCTGATGCTTGGGATCTATTTAATAAAGAAACAAGCCTACCTATCTCAGACTTTCCTTATCCAAAGCTGAACGAATATACAAGAGGTTTATTTCCTAGCCAACTGTTTACGATAGCTAGTGGTAGCGGTGCAGGTAAAAGCACTATATGTAGAGAGATGGCTTATCACTTTCTGCAACGTGACATCAAGGTAGGTTATATAGGGCTAGAAGAAACAGTACAAAGAACATTACAAGGATTAGTTGGCATAGATCTTAACTGCCCTTTACATCTAAATGACAATAGATATACAGATGAAGAGATCAAAGCTGCATTTGATAAGCTGACATCTACAAGAAATTTATTTTTATATAACCACTTTGGTAGTCTTGATCCTGATGTATTGCTTGAACAGATAAGGTATCTAGCAACAGTAGATAAAGTAAAGGTAGTAATACTAGATCACATATCTATAGTCATGTCTGGACTTGAGTTAGACAATGAACGAAGAGCTATAGATGTAACCATGACAAAGCTTAGAAGCTTATGTGAATCTACAAATATAGCCTTGATAGTAGTCAGCCATCTACGCAGACCACAAGGACAAGGACATGAGGAAGGTAGAGACATATCTGTTTCTGATCTGCGAGGATCTCATAGTCTTGTTCAGTTAAGTGATATTGTTCTTGGTGCTTCACGAAACCAAGTAGGAGAAGCATACGAAAGATCAAGACTACAACTAAAGATACTTAAGTCAAGACATACTGGTATGACAGGAGAAGTAGATAGGTTATTGTACGACCAGAACACAGGTCGGTTAGTTGTTTATGAAGACACCTTTGGAGATTAATTATGACACTATTAATAGATGCTGATTGGTTGATATTCAATTCCTGTTGTGCTTGTGAACAAGACACACGTTGGAATGAATGGGAGCATACTCTTCACTCTGATGAAAGAGATATACTTAATCTGATTGAAAATAGATTAGATGTTTATAGAAGTATTGCTGATAATAACCATGACATAGTTATGTGCTTTACTTCATACCCTACATTTCGACATGAGATATTTCCTGAGTACAAGATCAACAGAATAGGCAAACGCAAACCACTTGCACTAAAAAGTATTATCAAAGAAGTAAAACAAAGATATGAAACTGTTGCCTATGAAAACCTGGAAGGTGATGATGTATTAGGTTTGCTTGCTACCAATGGCAGATATAAAGATCCGATTATAGTTTCAGTTGATAAGGACATGAGAACTTTACCTTGTAAGCTTATAGCTGCTGAAGAGATAGAACATATAACAAACAAGAAAGCAACTAGACATTGGTTTGAAATGTCTCTAGCTGGTGATGCAGGTGACGGAATACTAGGCATCAAAGGTATGGGTATGGTTACAGCAAGCAAAACATTGGCTGATACACCTGATACTAAAGAAGCACTATGGTCTAAGGTACAGGAAACATATACAAAGAAAGGTTATACAATAGCTGACGCTATCTTGAACGCAAGACTGACAAGAATATTAAGAGAAGGAGATTATAATTATCAGACAGGTGAAGTAAAACTTTGGAATCCATAAAGAAAACCCCTAGATAGAACCACTTACCTAGAGGTTTTCTTGTTGCAATACAACAAGGTAACCACTCCTTGTTATCTACACATTAACATATACTATAAGAATAGCTCTTAAATTTTTGTGCCTTTACCAGTTATTACTGATGAACTTATACAAGCTTTAGATCAAGTGTTTCCTAACAGACACCCAGATCTATCGCTTTCTGATCGTGAGGTGTGGTATCGTGCAGGGCAAAGGTCTGTTGTTGATTATTTAATTGAACAACAACTTAGACAAAAAGAAACTATGTTAAGCAACAGAGTATTGGAGAATTAACTATGTGTTTTTTCGGTAGTAGTAGAAGAGAACCTGCGGTACAGAAATATAAAAGTAAAAATGATCCTGTTGTAGTTACAGGTGAACAGGAAAACATTGAAGAAACTTCTAAAAAAGTTCCAGAAGTTGCAGACAGTTTAAAAATTGTAAGTGCAAAACAAAACCCAACTCTTACGACAGCTAAAAAGCTTTCCCAAACAAAAAAGAAGACAATCATTTAGCTCATGCTAGTATAAAGAAAAAATAATATACACTTGTTATGTGTTTTTTTAGGCAACCATCACCACCACCTGCACCTGCACCAGAGCCAGAAGATTCTCCTATAGAAGAGACTGCTGATGCAGTTGTAGTTGGTAAGCAACAGAAAAAGAAAAAGAGTGAAAGTCAGGTTGCTTTGGGTAGAAGAATGGGAACTAAATCTTTACAGATACCATTACTAGGCACAACAGGTAGTTCTTCTGGTAATTTAAATTACCCAACTTAATATGGAATACTCAGCACAAGGCACAACCGCAGCAGGTAGGTATGAAGCACTTGTTAGCAGTAGATCAACCTACGATAGAGAAGCAAAAGAATCTTCAAAATTAACAATACCAAGTTTGATACCAGAACAGACATCTGGCACAAGAGCAAGAATCAAAACACCTTTCCAGGCTACTGGTAGTCGTGGTGTTAATAGTTTGTCGAATAAATTATTAATGACTTTGCTTCCACCAAGCACATCATTTTTTAAATTAGAAATAGATGCTCTTGAAATTAGAAAGCAAGGGCAAGAACAAATGCAAAGTGAAATAGATAAAGGACTACGCACAATAGAAAATGCTTTGATGAATCAGATAGAAATATCTAATGACAGAGTTGCTATGTTTGAAGCGATCAAGCATCTTGTCGTGTCTGGTAATGTCTTGTTATATCTGACAGATAAAGGATTGAAGGTATATCCATTATCAAAGTTTGTATGTAAAAGAGATGAAGTAGGTAATGTCTTAGAAATACTTACAAAAGAAACAGTTCACCCACAGGCTTTGCCTGCTGATTTCCTAGAACAGATTAAAAAGAAAGAGAACTATGATGCCAAGACAATGACAGATGATCTTGATATATATACACATATTCAAAGGATTAATGATGATGTCTTCTGGTTTCAAGAATGTAAAGGAGAAAAGATACCAGGTACAGATGGCAGATCAAGAGTTGATGTAACACCCTGGCTACCTCTTAGATTTATCCGAGTTGATGGTGAAGATTACGGAAGAGGATATGTTGAAGAATACAGAGGAGATTTAATCAGTCTTGAGTCTTTGATGCAGGCAATAATTGAAGGTGCTGCTGCAAGTGCAAAGACTATATTCCTTGTAAATCCTAATGGGGTGACAAGGGCAGCCACAATAGCAAAAGCTCCAAATGGTGCAGTAAGAGAAGGTACAGCATCAGATATTTCTGTAATGCAGGTAGGTAAAGGTGGTGATTTTAATGTTGCCTTTAGTGCTATACAACGTATTGAACAAAGACTTGAGTTTGCTTTTCTGATGGCAAGATCAGTACAACGTGACGCAGAAAGAGTAACAGCAGCAGAGATAAATCTTATGGCACAAGAACTAGAGAATAGTCTTGGTGGTATTTACAGTATCTTGACTCAGGAGTTTCAACTACCTTATCTAAGAAGACGTATGCACTTACTTGTAAGACAAGGTAAAGTTCCCAAGCTGCCTGATGAACTGGTCAAACCTAAGATCGTTACAGGCTTGCAAGGACTTGGTAGAGGTAATGATAGAAATAAATTAATAGAGTTTATAGGAACTGTAGCTCAAGCTTTAGGACCAGATGTTATGAGACAGTACGTTAATGTAGATGAAGCAGTCAAACGTCTTGCTACCAGTATAGGAATTGATACTGCTAACCTTATAAAAACACAAGAACAAATTCAAGAAGAGCAACAGGCAGCACAACAACAGCAGCTTATTCAAAGTCTTGGACCTGCTGCTTTAGGTTCACCTTTAGTTGATCCTAAAAAACTAGCTGATGCTCAACAACAACTACCAATGGAGGAAACTCAAGATGCCTAGCAAGAAGCCTAGTACAAAAAAAGAAACACCAGAAAATGCACCAGAACAAGCTATCGTTAGCGAACTTGGTGTAAACGAAACTAACCCTGTACCAGAGAAGTCAGGTGATGTCGTTACTGGACATGGCAATACAATTCACTATAGTTAAAAGAAAACTACTATGACATCATCACAAGTTAATGTTTCAGAAACACCGCCAATGTCGGCTAACGACTTGGAAGGTTTAAAAGATGAAAATGGTTTGTATGCTGGCAAGTTTAAAACTGTTGAAGATCTTGTTGGCAGCTATAAAGAACTTGAAGGTAAGCTTGGTGCTATAGATCAAACCAGAGAAGAACCAGAAGCTAACGCTGAAGAACAAACAGAAGAAGCAGAAACAGAACAGGAAACAAATGATTCTGATTTTAATGCAGAAGAATTTTATGGAGAAGGTCTTGCTTCTGTCTTAGAAGAAGTTGGTATTGATCCACAAGACATATCAAATAGATTTGCAGAAAATGATGAAATCTCTGAAGATGATTACAGCAAACTAAATGAAGCTGGTTTCTCAAAACAAATCGTTGATACCTATTTAGATGGTCTTCGTAATGCAGGGATAGCAGGTGAAGTTGATGCACAAGGTATTAAAGATTCAGTTGGTGGAGATGAAAGCTATGGTCAAATGGTTTCTTGGGCTATAGAAAATCTACCTGCTGAAGAAGTCCAGGCTTTTAACAAACTTACCGATACTGGAGATGGACCTGCTATTAAGTTGGCTGTTCAAGGTATCTATTCACAATACAATAACGCTATGGGAGTTGAACCAAGTCTTTACTCAGGTCGTGCTTCAACAAGTGGACCTACACCATTTAGATCTACAGCAGAAGTAGTAACTGCTATGTCTGATCCTCGTTGGGAAAAAGATGTAGCATATACAGAAAACGTGAAACAGCGTTTACAAGGTTCTAACGTATTTGGTAATGGCTAACAAACCTACAAAACCAAAGCTTTATGCAAGAATTAAAGCTAAAGTAAAAGCAAGGGTCAAAAAATGGCCTAGTGCTTATGCAAGTGGACAACTTGTAAGAGAATACAAAGCAGCAGGTGGAGGGTACACTAAAGCATGAAAAAACTATCAGCTAAACAAAAGAAAAGTCTTGATAAAACTGGTGATGGTAAACTCACTAAAGAAGATTTTTTATTAGTTCGCAGATTAAGAGACAAAAAGAAAAATGGCAAAGCTTAATCTTTCACAGATGAGAAAACTGAAAGCACATTCAGTTCATCACACACCTAAACACATGAACCTTATGAAGAAGCTCATGCGTGAAGGTAAATCATTTAAACAGGCTCATACTGCTGCACAGAAACAAGTAGGCAAATGAGTCTTAAAAGATGGTTTAAAGAAAAATGGGTTGATGTCAAAACAGGCAAGAAATGTGGTCGAGGTACTAATGAAAAAGGCAGACCTTACCCTGCTTGCAGACCATCTAAAAGAATTAGTAGCAAGACTCCTAAGACTACAAGTGAGATGAGTAGTAAAGAAAAAGCTAGGTTTAAAAGAGAAAAGACAAGTTCTAAAAATATTACTTATCAACATAGAAGAAGAAAAAGAAATAGTTTAAAGATTGCATAAGAGTGTTATATTTTAAATAGCTTACATTTTTTATGTCTAAAGGTGTATCAATGACTAAGAAGGACAAAGATCCCACAGGGGGTCTTACTGCTTCTGGTCGTAGAAAATACAACCGAGCAACAGGTGGAAACTTGCAAGCTCCTGTTACTAAAAAGACAGGTCTTTCTCCTAGACAGAAAGCAAGAAGAAAATCTTTTTGTGCAAGAATGTCTAAGGTAAAAGGACCACTAAAAAAAGATGGCAAGCTAACTCGCAAAGCCCTTGCTTTAAGGAAGTGGAATTGTGGGTCAGTAAAAACTTAACAGAGTAGAAATCTAAATATCCTTGTGCCTGATGCGTCAGATACCACTTGTGAGAAAGGATCGAAACGAAGTTAGTTTCTCAAATTTGTAAATTTTATCAAGGAGTTTTCCTATGGCTAACGCCACAGTATCTCGTCTTGGTTTGGTTAATAATACTGGTACAGCGTTTGACGCTCTTTTTCTGAAAATTTTTTCGGGGGAAGTCCTAACTGCGTTTGCCAGAAACAACATTTTTAACGAGCAACTACATTCAGTTCGTACTATCACAAGTGGTAAGTCAGCACAGTTCCCAGTATTAGGAACTGCTACTGCTGCATATCACACAGTAGGAACTCCACTTGTAGGAGCAAACCAAATCAAGGCAAACGAAAAGATTATCAACATTGATGATCTATTAATTGCCCAAAGTTTTATAGCGAACATAGATGAGCTTTTTTCTAAAATGATTAGAGCCTTTTGCTGGTAACAGCAATAAGATAACAAGGTGAATTGCTGGAAATCCTCCAATAAAAAGGACAATCAGCAGCCAAGCTAACCTACAAGTTAGAAGGTTCAACGACTAACTCCCGATAGGAAACTAAGTAACGGAGACACGAGTGCCTTGCAACCCACAGGGTTGAAGATATAGTCTGAACTGCATCAATGGCAAAGATGCAGAACTAAAGGATAAAGAGCCTTTAGGGTAACAATCTTGAAGAATCATTATGACGTTAGAGCTACCTATGCTGATGAGCTAGGTAAGGCACTTGCCAGAACGTATGACCAAAACGTAGCGAAGCAAATCGCTAACGCTTCCAGAGCTTCTACTAACCTTAGTGGTGGTAATGGTGGTCTTGTTCTTACACTTGCTACTGGTAACACAAACTCTGCTGCTGTAACTGGAGATGAGATAGCAGCAGCTATCTATGACATTGCACAGACATTTGACGAAAGAGACATTCCTCCAACAGATCGTTTCTGTGTACTACCACCTGCTGAGTACTACAAACTTGCTGAGTCTGCTACAAGAACTGTAGATGTTGACTTTAACCCAGGTGGTAATGGTTCATTTGCTTCTGGTCGTGTACAACAAGTTGCAGGTATTCCTGTAATGATGAGTAACAACGTACCTCAATCAAACGTAGGATCAAACCCATCAGGTGCTAACAACACTTACTCAGGTGACGATAGTAAAACTATTGGTCTTGTCTTCCACAAATCTGCTGTTGGTACAGTTAAATTAATGGATATGACAACTGAGATCTCTGGTTCTGACTACGGAATTATGTATCAAGGTACATTAATGGTTGCTAAGTATGCTCTTGGTCATGGAATCCTAAGACCAGAATGTGCAGCTACTATTAAGTTATCTGCTACTTAATTTCAATTTATAGGGTATCTTATTATTAGATACCCTTTTTTTTTTACTAATACGGAGAATTATTATGGGTTATGGTACATCAATGAAAAAGAAGAAAAAGAAAAAAATGAAAGGTGGTAGAGATTCCTTAAAAATTAAATACTAATCATGGCAGTAGCAGCAACTACAGAACTTGAAGCTATCAATATTATGTTGGCAGCTATAGGAGAAGCACCTATCAATAGTCTTGTGGGTACACTTCCTGTTGATGCTCGTATTGCTCAATCAACTCTTACAGAAGTTAATAAAAGTGTTCAGTCAGAAGGCTGGTCTTTTAATACAGAGATAGATGTAACTCTTACCAGAGATGCTTCTAATCAAATAAACATTCCTATAAATGTATTAAGGGTAGATGCAAACATACATCAACACCCAACCATTGATCCTATACAACGTGGTCTAAAATTATATGACAGACAAAACAATAAGTTTGAATTTGATGAAGACTTAATTTGTACTGTTGTTTATTTAAGAGATTTTGATGAGATACCAGAACCAGCTAGACATTATATGAATATACAAGCTGCAAGAAAGTTTGTTGACAGACTTGTTAGTGACCAATCTTTAAGAACCTATACGCAACAAGACGAGCAAAGAGCTAGAGCTATATTGATGGAAACAGATTTAGCAAACGGAGATCATAATATACTTAGAGGAGATCCTTCTCTTACCAGTATTTTTGATACTTACAATCCTTCTAGTGCCTTAATTAGATAACTATGGCTGTCATATCAAGAGCTATACCTACATTATTAAGAGGTATATCGCAGTCTTCTGATGCTTTGAAACAAGCAGATCACGCTGACATACAGGATAATGCTGACAGCAACCCTGTTCTTGGTCTTACGAAAAGGTCTGGATCTCAATTCTTGGCAACAATCAGCAATTCGACTCTAGGAAATGTACATATTCAAACTATAAATAGAGATGCAACTGAACAGTATGTAGCTGTATTTAGTAATGGTAATGTAAAAGTTTTTGAATTAGATGGTACAGAACTTACAGTCCATAAACCAGATGGCACATCATATTTAAACACATCAAATCCTAGAAGTGTAATGAAGACAGTTACTATTGCTGACTTCACGTTTGTTGTTAATACCAGTATCACCCCTGCAATGGATAGTGCCTTATCAAATAGTGCAAGCAACATAACTCAGGCAATTATATTCATAAACCAAGCAACATCTAAAACTACTTATTCTGTGACTGTAGATGGAGTGACAGTAACAGATAACACTACTGGTAATGATCCATTATCAACTGATACTGTGGCTAATGATCTTGCAGGTGGTTTAAACTCTGGCCTTACAGGTTTTGCCATTGCCAGAAATGGTCCTGTTATACATATAAAAAAGAATGATGGTAGTGATTTTTCAATAGATGGTAGTGACTCACAAGGTAATACCAAGATGACAATAATAAAAGATACAGTCCAGCAATTTACTGACTTACCAAATGTGTCACCTAATGGATATGTAGTAGAGGTTGCTGGTGATGAAAGTACAGATTTTGATAATTACTACGTTAAATTTACGACTAATAATGGAAATGCTTTTGAAGAAGGCCAATGGTCTGAAACAGTAGAAGCTGGCATACCTTTTAAATTTAATTACGATACTATGCCACACGTTCTGATACGTCAGGCTGATGGTAACTTTAGATTTGCAAGGGTAGATGGTGATAGCTATACAGCTTTTACAGGGTCAGGTACATATAATCAACCAAACTCAACTACTGTTACTGTTACCTCAAACAATCATGGATTATCAACTGGAAATTCAATAACTTTTGACCACACTACTGGAACTGCTGTTGATGGTACATTTACAATTACAAAAGTAGATGCAAACACGTTTACATATACAGCAGCAGGTACATTAACAACAAGTGGCAATGTAAAGTTTGGCATTAATAATGCCTATACATTACCTAAATGGGGTGAACGTATTGTTGGTGATTTAGTATCAGCACCAGATCCTTCTTTTATTGGTAACAAAATTAATAACGTATTTTTCTTTAGAAACAGGCTTGGATTTTTAGCAGGTGATAATGTAATACTTTCAACAGTATCAGAATTTTTTAATTTTTTTCCAGAAACAGTTATATCAGTTTTAGATACTGAACCCATAGATGTAGCTGCATCTCATACAAAAGTTGCGATCTTAAAACACGCAGTAACTATGGGAGAAAAGTTGATATTATTTTCTGAACAAACACAATTTGTCTTATCAAGTTCAGCAGATAACCTTACACCTTCAACAGCTAACGTACTGGTACAAACTGAATTTGAAAGTAATGCAGCAGCACAGCCTGTAGGTTCTGGTTCTTCTATTTATTTTCTTACAAAAAAAGGTTCTTTTGCAGGTATTAGAGAATATATTATTGCAGGTAATCAACAGATCCAAGATGCTGCAAACACAACTATTCATGTACCAAGACTGATACCAAGTGGTATTTTTAAAATGGCAGTATCAAACAACCAGGATATTCTTGTCTTGCTTGGTACAGAAAATCCAAACAAGCTATATGTAAACAGATGGTTATATGGTGAAGGTTTTACTAAAGCCTTAAATGCTTGGTTTACTTTTACTATCAACAGTAATAGATCTATTTTAAATATTGATTTTATTGGTACTGATTTAATAATGGTCATACAAGAAGCTAATAAAGTTACATTAGAAAAAATACCATTTGAGACAAGCTTCAGAGAACCTAATGCAGAGTTTGAATATCATCTTGACCATAAAGTAACAGAAGCAACTAGCGGTGTATCTGTTGCTTATAACTCTTCTACTGGCATCTCTACCTTTACAGTTCCTTATAGATTAAGAGCCGATATGAATATAGTTGGCAGGTATCTTGCGAGTGGAGAAACAAGCACGTTTGTTGATGCTCAAGGTAATACAAAAACTCTTATATCAGGACAAGCACTTACAACTACTAATGCAACCAATGGCTCTACTTCTACCATTACAGCTACAGGAGATTTTAGAAATAGTAAGTTTATTATTGGTGAACCTTATGAAATGCACTATAGATTCAGTCAACAGAGATTAACTCAAGGTGGTGGAGGTGCTACTGAATTAATTAGTGGTCGATTACAGATTCATCATTTTTATATCAAGTATGAAGATTCTGGTTTCTTCCAGGTAGAAGTTACACCAGAGAACAGAGATACATCTTTACATAAATTTACTGGTCGTTTGCTTGGTGCTGCTTCTGCTTCTATTGGTCAGATTAATTTAGATACAGGAACATTTAAAGTACCTATTATGAGTAAGTCAGATAGAGTTGATATAGATATAAAAAACAATACATTCTTGCCTACATTATTAGCTAGTGCAGAATATGAAGGAGTATTTCACATGAGGAGTAGAAGAACTTAATGGGATATTTAAGAAAATCAAAACTATCAGACTTAAATTATGTATGTAAAAACATGAGAGAAATAGATCGACTAGAAGGTTTATATCAAACAGGAAGAGATGCAGCAGATTCTTTACGTTTATGTTATCTATTTGGTCAAAAAATACAAACTATAGCAGGTGACGAAGATCAACCTATGGGGTTATGCGGAGTAATAAAAGGTGGTTGTATATTTATGATTTGTACTGATGAATTGTTTTCTAATAAAAAATATAAAATACAACTTATTAGAAAAGGCAGAAAATGGGTAGATAGTTTGTTGAAATCTTATAAACTCCTATATAATTTTGTATATGCAGAGAATCATTCTGCTATAAAGTGGTTAGAAGCTTTAGGTTTTGTTTTTATAAAGTATCACGAAAAGTATGGACAACATGAAAAACCATTTTATGAATTTCTGAGGATCGCCTAAATGTGTTCTATCGTTGCTGCTGTTAGTGGAGGTTTAAGTTTATTCTCAGGACTTGCTATGCAAGGTGCAAAAAGAGATGCTGCTGAACAGACTTATGAACAAGAAGTAGAGGGTTCAACTTTTGCAGAAAACAATAAAAGAAATAAACAATTAGCTCTGGCTGAAGAAAAACAGGCAAAAAAAGCACAAGAAGCACAAAATATATTTGCTAAAAACATTGAAAGTTTACAAGCAACTAAAACCTTATTAGCATCAGGGCAAGTTGGTAATACTATAAATTTATTAGTAATGGATCAAGCAAGACAAGCAGGTAATTACAGGGAGTCTGTAAGGCAAACATTAGAATCGTTTAGCAGACAATATGATAGAAATATAGAATCTACAAGAGCAGAATATCAAAACATAAGAAATAGATTAAGAAGTAATACTATAAATGCGTATAATCAAATACCTTCAACAGGATCAATACTTTTAGGTGCTGCTACAAGTGCCTTTAATACTGAACTTGGATTAGGTGAAGACAGTTTCTTTAGACGTTAAATTATGACTTCTAGTTTTCAAAGCACAGCACAAAGACAAATCTTTGACACACCTGTAGATACCCTTGTGCAACCTGTTACTGCTATACGCAAAACTGGCATGATGGAATTAGCAGAAGTTTTACAAATAGTTAATCCAACCTTACAAAACTTTGTAAATGTAAAAACTCAAGAGCAAAGAGATAAGCAAAAAGCAGAAGGTGAGCTTATTATTACAATGGCAAATCCTGCTAAAATACAGGAAATTACTAATGCTTTAGCTAGTAAAGATAAAACAGCTATAAAAGATTTAATTGGTAGTAATTATTTTGTAAGAACAGGTGTAGAAAAAAGAATTGCAGAACTGCAAGGTCTATCTCAAGAAGGTAAAATTAATGATTTTTTAACTACTTATAAAGTTCAGAAAGAAAAAGATGGTGCAACTGTATCTATACCTTTAAATGAATTTAGTGTTAATTCACCAGAGTTTAAAGAAGCAATGCAACAATTTCAACAAAAAGAAGTTGCTGATTTAACTGGTGTAAGACAATCATTTATAAATCAATATTTTCTACCAAAACAAGGTATTGCAATTCAAGGTGCTTATTCTCAACAACAAAAAGATCACAATGAATTTAATGTTAAAATTGCATCTGATACTTTAAATGACAGTATTATTAGTAATTTTTCAGCAATAGATTTTGATGATGTTGAAGATATAGATGTAACTAATCCAAACTCACCTATAAATGTTGCTATTAAAAACATACAAAATGAAATTAATTATCAAGTTGCATTAGGTCTAGTAAAAAGTGTATCGCCTTCAGAATTAGCAAAATCAGTAACAGCACAGGCAGAACAAATATTTTTAATTAATCAAAGAAAAGGAAAAAGTGGTGTTGTAGCAATAGAAGATTTTTATAATGTTATATCTAGGTTACAAGTAGGTCCAGAGCAAAATGTAAAGATAGGTATTGACGAAAAAGGTAAACCTATATTTGAAAAAAGACGAGCAACTTTAGCAAAGTTTCTTGGTGAAGATTGGAATAAAATGAAAGCTAGATTAATTAATGCAGAAGAAAGTTATGACAAATTTAAAGAAGAAAAATATTTAAAAGTTATTACACCAAGAATAGAAAATGCTTTAAAAGATTTTGATTTCTTAGCAGAAGATGGTAGAAGAAATACAAAAGCTTTAGAAACTATAGGTTCTGCATTTGGTGAAAAGTATAGAGAACCTTTTTTAGAAGCTATAGAAAACTTAGATGTATCAAGAGATAATTTTTTTGATGACTTTGATATAAGAATTATAAATAAAGATTTTGTTTCTCCTTTGTATGCTTTGCGTGAATTAGAAGAATTTAGAAAATCTTTAGGTACAACAATTACAGCAGAAGATAAAACAAGACTAAATGAAGCAAAAGAACAAATTGTAAAATTATTAGGTAAAGATGTTTTAGGAGTTCAAAGAACAAAAATTGACGCTATTATTAAACAAGCAGGTACATTATTAGGTAAAGATAATTTTGGTAGTGATTTTTATAAAGAACAAACTTCTTTATATTATTCAGATGCTACAAATGCTCTTAATAAAAAAATTATAGAGATTTCAAAAAATGCAGATAATTTAAATGCACAAGAATTTGAACAACAAATAAATGCAGCATTGCAAGCTTATACAGTTGATATATATAAAATTAATAATCCTGACTTAGCTGGTTCTGATAAAGAATACAAATTAAAAACAAACTCAATATGGAATGAAGGTAGAAAACAATATGAAATAGAAGTACCACTTGGGGATAGAAGCATAGAAATACAACGACAAAAAACAAAAGCAGAAGAAGCAGCAGAAGCAGAAAGATTACGATTAGAAAAAGAAAGGATAGAAAAAGAAAAAAGAGAAGCAAAGAAAAAAGAAACACCAAAAGAAGAGAAAAAAGGTTTTAGACAAAATATTCTTGAATTTTTTACACCTAAAGATGTAAGTCAAAACACCAATAACCTTGCTACACAGTTTGTGAGTCAACTACAGGATTATGGAATCAATGAAGATGATGCAAACAATCTTGTAAATACTTTTGCTGCTAGTCTCAACTTGCCTTTCTCTGGTGGTGGTGAAGATATGGATAGACCTGATGGTGTATTAACTAGCGGTCTTAAAACAATGACAGATAAGTTTGACCAGTTTAATGGTGCTGTTTCTTATGGTAGTGGTGGTAGAGAAGAAAATTTAAAGAAAGATCCAAACTTTATAACAACTATAGAAAAAGATGGTTTTAGCCATACTTACGCTGATAAATCATCACAAGAAGTCATAGATGAAGCAAAGAATATATATATAGATTTAGTTGAAAACAATACTCAAGAAAATGTTGAAGCAAAATACGCTATAGCCCAAATGGTTCTTACAGAAGCAATATTAAGTAGTGAAGACGATATAATAGGTGTAATGCAATCTGTCTTAATGAGAGTAGCAAGAGCCAGGTTAGGTATTAGAGAAGAGCCTTATGGTGCTTATGAAAAAGATATTATTACTGAAATGCTTAGACCTTACCAGTATGCAGGTTTAGAAGGCAAGACAAAGGAAGATTTATTAAGTCCTACACCAATTAAGGAAGATGAAGAGACATTGAAGAGAGTAATTGATATTCTATGGAAGAAACAACCTGACCAAACAATAATCTAAATGACAGACTCAGCATTAAATAACCAAACAAATAATGAAGAGGAATCTTTTGATTTCTCTGATTTGACAAACTTTAATAAAGTTAAATATGAACCTGCAAATGTAGGTAATAATGGTACGCAAAAAAATAGTTACTTTGATTGGAATACACAAATAGATATAAAAGATACTTATAACACTTTGTATAAGGATACAGAAGATGATGATGATGATTTTGAGTTTTATAACGAAAGTATGTTTGATCCTTCGCAAGAAGTGTTTTCAGCATTTACACAAGCCGATAACGAAAGTAAAAACCTTCATGTATCTGATGGTATGTTGAAGTATCTTGGATTAAATAATTTCTTTGATAAAACAAAAAATACCAATACACCTTTAAGAAAACCTAGCGACAGAATAGCTATTGAAAAAGTATTTAAAGATTCAACAGGTTTTTATTTTCAAGATTTTCTTAATAATGAAATACCTAAGTCTTCAATAGAAACAGAACAATTTCAAACTGGATTAGATAAAGTATTTCAGTTTTATGAGGATCAAGGGTTTGAAGTAGAAATACCAGAAAGAACAAACCTGACACAATTTCAACAAACCATGAAAGGTTTAGGTATCGAAGTAGGTGGTGGACTTACTCTTGATGCTTTGACAGCACCTTTACTAGGTGCAGGTCCATACGGAATACTTGCTTATGGAGTTGTAAATACTGTTGGCGGTGGTATTTTTAACTATGAAGCACAAAAGAAAAGATTTGGACAAACAGGGTTTTTAGGTGTTAAAGATGAAATTAATTACGGAGAACTTTTAACTGCTAGTGCTATTCAAGCTATACCTTTTGCAACAGAAACTAAAGGATTAAAAGGTGTAGCTAAATCAGGACTTTTTGGTGGTACTTTAGGTGGTGCTGAAGTGACAGCTAGAACTTTAATAGATGAAAAAAGACTACCTTCTTTTGAAGAATTTGTAACTTCTGTAGGTCTTGGTGCTGGTTTTGCTACAGCTTTTAAAGGTGGATTAGAATTTCTTGAAGGTTTAAGTAAAAAGTTTGCAGGTAAAAATGCAGATGAAGTAAACAAGTTACTTACTAAAACTGATAAAGAAAAGATTGATAAAGTTGTTGAAGATAGTTTTGTACTACAAGAACAAATACAACAACAACCACAAGCTAATGTAAGAGGTGATGGTGGTTTTAATATTGGTGAAACTAATTTAGGTGAATTTGAATTACCTAAAGGTTTTTTAAAAATGAGTCCTAGATATGGTTCTGCTACTTTAGAATTTGGTTCTGATATAGATAAAGTTGCATACATATTAAGAGGTAACAGAGTAAAACCTTTAACAGAGAAACAAAAAATATCACACGAAAGATTGACGAAACTATTAGAAGATCAAGGTATTGATGTTAATACAGTAAGAAATCATGGATCTAAAATACATCAAAAGATAAAAGATATAGTAAAACAACAAACAGGCTCACCTAAAGCAACACCTGATAATACAGGTGGTATGAACATCAAAGTACCAACTGATAATGTATTTATAAAGAAAGTAAAACAAAAAACAGGTGGAGAAGACTTAGGACCAAAAAATCTTAATCCTAATCAAACTAGCTTATTGAAAGCTGTAGATCAAGCAAGTGCTACTAACATTAGAAATGCAGTAAAAGCTCTTAAATCAAAAGGTTGGACAAGTGCAAAGACAGTTACAGATAAAGAAAATATTTTAAAAGCTGTAGGGTTGTTTGACCCAGATCAACCAGATTTTACAAAAAAAGTATTGGAATTAGAAAAGTCTGATTTGATTGTAAAAATGGCAGACGAAATAGAAGCTTATGGTCTTATAGATAAACAAGCAGAAGTTAATACTGCTTTAGCTTTAAATGCTGTATTTTCAGCAGAACGATTAAATAATAAAAATAATGCTTTTTTAAATGCCTTAAATAGTAAAAACCCAGAACAGATTGAAACAGCCATAACAGAACTTACTGGTTCTATAGATGCAATGAAACTATGGCTAATGAGATATTTAAAACCAAGCAGTAGGGCAGGTCAGATCTTACAAAAATTAAATATAAAACCTCAAAAAGGTATGGAAGGCAAAACAGCAGCAGAATATGTAGAAGCTGCAAACTTAAAATTAAATAAAACTGCTGAAGAGAAGTTAATAAATACTTTAGAAGAAGTTGCTTTTAGTGGCGATAATTTAAAAAAAGATTTAATAAGACAATTAGAAACATCAAAACAAACAGGTGATTATAGTGAGCTTTATAGAATAGGAAAGATAATACAAGCAGCAGATGGAGAAACAGAAACTTTATTTGGTCTTACAAAAGTAGATGCTTTTCGAGTACAAGATGAAAGTGGCATTTCTAAAGGTTTAAAAATAGCTAACGAGATTGGTATAAATGGAATGTTATATAGGTTTGGTACTAATACAGCAAACTTTGTATCTGCAACTTTAAACACTTATCACAGACAATTAAAATTGTTTATGGGTGCAGAAAATCCAGAAATGTTTGAAGCTGCTATGCGACATTTTGTTTCTTTACATAGCAACTATCACTTTATGAGAAAGGCATATAAAAAATCTATGAAGATGGAAGATAACTTTATTAATTTAGGAAATAGAAAATATCAGAATAGATTTGCTATTAAATCTGATGGTAGTGGTGCAGGTGCTAAAGCTGTTAATGCTGCTGGTACTGCAATAAGATTCTCTGGTCGTAATATGACAGCTACAGACGCAGCAGTACAAGCACCAAACTTAATTGCAGATGTAACTTATATGGCATTTATAGAAGCTAAAAGACAAGGATTACCAAGAAATGAAATAGATAAATTTATTAAAAAACATACTAATGCAGTTCTTGAGTGGTATGCACAAAATGGCGATAATGAATTAGAACCACTTACAAAGAGATTTTTATTACACGCTAAAAAACAAGCCAAGTTTGCAACTTTTACTCAAGACATTGATACTACAGGTAAGTTTGGTCAGGCCATGAAGTTTGCTGATAATGCAGCAAATAAATATCCATTAGTAAGGTTAGGAATATCTTTTACAAGAACACCAGCAAATATTAAATCAGGTAATTTTAGAAATAATCCTATGTTTACACCTGTAGTAAATCCTTTTAATAAACAACAGTCAATTAACTTCCCAGATCAAACACCTTTGATTGGTGGTAAAAACTTAAATTTATTAAGTGAATTAACAGTACCAGAATTAAGAAAACAACTTAATAGTCCTGATCCAAAGATACGAGCCATAGCAAATGCAGATATAAATCAAGCTGTTGCTTTTGTCACAAGTATTGCTGGTTTTGTTACTTCTGCAAACATATTGGCAAATGACCCAGAGTACATACCTCCCACAATTCTTACAGGAGGTGGACCTGATTTTGGTACTAAAGAAGGTGCTGCTATGTGGAAGAAAATGTATTTAAATGGTTGGCGACCATATAGCATTGGGTATCTTCAATATGATGAAAATGGTGAACCCAAAATAGGAAAAGATGGCAAACCTGTTTATATTTATAGATCTTATGAAGGTTGGTTAGAACCTTTATCTGGAACTTTAAAAATGACAGTTGACACTATAAATTCATTAGGAATACTTGGTGGTAAACCTTATGACGAAGCAACAACAGGGTTAGTAATGTCTATAGTACAAAACCTTTACAATGATTCATGGACTTCTCAAGCAGAAGAATTAATTAATGTTATGAGAAGTAGTGCAGATTTAGTAGATAGTGAAGGTGATCCTGTTAAAGATTATAGAAGTAAAAAGTTTGCTAATTTTGTTGGAAGATTTATTACATCAAGAGGACCATTCTCAGGTGTTGTTGCTGAATTAAGAAGGTATCCAGCAGATTTGTTAAAAGTAATGGGCTTTAGTAATGAAGAAATAAAAGTATTTCAAAGAAGACCAGACACAAAAGTAAGGGCTGGTGATATAAACAAATCAGATGACCCTACAGATCCAAACTATAACAAGTCTTCAATGTTTGCTTTAGCCTGGAGATCGACCTTAAATGAAATTAGCCGTAGGTATGGCATAGGACCAGATTTGCCTTTTGATGTAGAACACATAACCAATGAACCAATCCTTTACCCAAATAGAATGGGTGGTAATATTTTTGGAATTGGTGTTACCAAAAAAAGTAAAAATTATCCTGTATATACTGCTTTAAAAGAAATAGGAAGAAGACTAGCAGAGCCTAGTGAGTTTGTTACAGGTGAATATAACAAGCAAAATTTTGTGCCGATTAGATTAGATACCTATGAATACAACGCTATGAAAAAAGATATTAATACTATGAAACTTAATGCTGGTTATGGTAAAAAAACTATATTAGAAAGTATGGAAGCATATTTAAAAACTGATAGATATTTAGATGCTAAACGTATTGTTGATGAATTTGGTTTAAAAAGTGAACAAGGTTCAATAGCAGCTAATAATATTTTTTATGAATTAAGTGCAATAAATAAAAGATATATACAACGAGGAGAATATAATCATATTAATAAAAAATTCTCAAAAGAAGAACAAAGAGGTATATTGAATTATAAAAGAGGAATACAAAAAGATTATAATAATCTTATAAGAAGACCCTCTTTAAACGAGTAACATGGCTACTAACACAACAGCTACCTCACAAAATCATAATGGTACAGGTAGTCAAAATAACTTTGCTATAAGTTTTGCTTTCTTAGCCAATACTGAAGTTGATGTAACAGTCGGAGGTGTTCTTAAAACATTAGGTACTCACTATAATATTGTAGGATCTGAAGTACAATTTACTTCTGGTAATACCCCTCCAAGTGGTACAGGTAATGTTAAATTTACTAGAGATACAAATATCAGTACAAAGAAAGTAGATTTTAAAGATGGTAGTGTTTTAACTGAAATAGATTTAGACACCAATAGCGACCAGGTATTATTTGCTCAACAAGAAATTACAGATAAATTAGGAGGAATTGAAGAAAATGCTACCGCAGATCAGACAGATGCGGAGATAAGAACTGCGGTAGGTAATGCAAGTGACAGTAATATTTTTACAGATGCACTAAAAAGTAAATTAGATGCAATAGAAGCTAATGCAACCCAAGATCAAACCGCAGGTGAGATAAGAACACTTGTTGAAAGTGCTAGTGACAGCAATGTGTTTACTGATGCAGACCATACTAAATTAAATAATATAGAAGCTAATGCAACTGCCGATCAAACTAACGCTGAGATAAAGACAGCTTATGAAGCAAACTCAGATACAAATGCTTTTACTGATGCAGAGAAAACAAAACTAGCAGGTATATCGGCTGGTGCAGGAGCAACTTCATTTGCTGCGTTAACAGATACCCCTGCAAACTTTAGTGGAGCAGGTGGTAAAACTGTAAAGGTAAATAGCGGAGCAAATGCTTTAGAGTTTGTAGATCAAATATCAGATGTTGTAGGAGATACTACACCGCAGCTAGGAGGAGATTTAGATGTACAGACGAGAGAGATAAATACATCACAATCTAATGCAAATATAAAATTAAATCCTAATGGCTCTGGTGCAGTAGAAGTAAAAGGTGATGGTAGTAGTAATAATGGAAAGGTACAACTTAACTGTTCACAAAATAGTCATGGTGTAAAAGTAGAATCCCCAGATCATTCTGCTGGACAGTCTTATACTATGAAGCTACCTGATAACCAGATAGCTGCTGATAAGATTTTAAAGGTTAAAAGTATTAGTGGATCTGGTGCAACTGCTATAGGACAGTTGGAGTTTGCGGATGCTGGAGGTGCTGGTGCTACTGGAGGTGGAACAGATCAGGCTTTCTTCGAGGGAGATCAGACTGTTACTACTTCTTACACATTGACAGCAAATAAAAATGCTATGGCTATATCGCCTACAATAGCTTCAGGTGCAGTTATAACCGTGCCAAGTGGTGCAATCCTTGTTATTCTTTAATTATGCCAGTAACAATTAACGGAAACGGAACTATTACAGGAGTCTCAGTAGGAGGACTTCCAGACGGTATTGTTGATACCGATATGCTTGCTGCTAATGCTGTAACAGATGCAAAAGAAAATTTAAGTGGTACTGCTAAAGCATGGGCTAATTTTGATGGCACTGCTTCATCTAATCACATAAGATCAAGTTTTAATGTTAGTTCAATAACTGATGAAGGAACAGGGGAATATCAAGCAAATTTTAATAACGGTTTTTCTAATACAAACTATTGTGTTGTAACAGGATTTAATTCATATCATTGGGGCAGTGGAGATATGAGATGGCCTTTGGCAGTTAGGGCTATAAATACGGGTAATGCAAAGTTTTACTGTAGACAAGTTTCTAATGGAGGAAGCTTCGTTGACACCTCTTATGCCCTTTTTGCTGTTTTTGCTTCTTAACTATTATGGCTAATTCTGATAAACGTATAATTTATACAAGAGATGATGGAAGGCTTGTAATTGTTATTCCTACAGATAATTGTGGTTTGACAGTTGAACAGATACAAGCAAAAGATGTTCCTAGCGGAAAAGCATCCTATATTGTAGATAAATCTCAAATTCCTACAGATAGGAGTTTCAGAAATGCTTGGACTTATACGGAGTAAATTATGGGGTTCGGTATAGACATGGCAAAAGCTAGAGAAATTCATAAAACTAATATAAGAAATGCAAGAGAACCAAAACTTGCAGAACTTGATATTGAGTTTCAAAAAGCATTAGAGACATCATCTAGTACTACTGATATAGTTAGTAAGAAGCAAGCACTAAGGGATGCCCCTGCGGATTCTGCCATAGCTTCTGCCTCAAATGAAGCTGAACTAAAAGCACAATGGAACACTTCTATTCTTGGTACTTCTCCTTATAGCTAATTATGAGCCAGATCAAACTAAAACATAGCGGTGGTAATTCAGTAATTATAGCTGCACCAGATAGTAACCCTGCATCTGATCGCACTCTTAAATTACCTAGTGATGGTGATGGTACTATCCTTACTTCTAACTCTTCTGTAGGTAAAATTCTTCAAGTTGTTTCAACAACTAAAACAGATACAGCATCACATTCTGTTGGTGTGGGGTCTGTTTCTGGTGATGTTATAACGACTTCAATTACTCCATCATCAGCATCTAACAAAATTTTAGTGATATGTAGCATATGGGTTGGTACTCCTGACGAAGGTGCGTACGGAACTTTTTATAGAGGTGGTTCTGTTATAACAGCCGCTACAGGTGATTCAAATAGTAATAGACAAAGAGTTTCAGTAAATAGTTTTGTTATTAACGACAATAGATCCACAGAGCTTAATAAAACATTTTTAGATTCTCCTTCAACTACGAGTTCTACGACTTATTCAGTAAGAATTGGAGGAAGTAAAGATGGAACTACAACTTATTATGTTAATAGACCATATCAATGGGCAGATGATAATAGAAGAGCTACAGGTATTTCAACACTAACCCTTATGGAGATAGCAACATAATGGCTATCTCTTATAATTAAGGAAAAACACTATGGCACTAGATCACGAAGCTATTTACAAGGCATACGCAGGCACAGTTGTTTCTATTGATGACTCTGCTGGTGCGTTTGACGCAAGCGGTAATTCAGTAACTCTTGAGCAATCTAAAATAGATGCTGCAAGAGCTGAACTTAATACTGCTGCTGCTGCTATTAAGTACCAAACTGATAGAACAACTGATGGTGAAACAACCTATGCTTCTATAGGAGATCAGTTGGATATGTTATACAAAGATATAGTAGCTGGAACTGTTACTACTTCTGGTACATGGGCTACTCACATCAAAGCTGTAAAAGACGCTAATCCAAAACCATGAGTGAAATCAAAGTAAATTCGATAAAAGGGGTAGGAGCTAGTGCTGCTGCTATTACCGTAAATAATTCTGATGGAACGTGTACTGCCAATATTACTAATAACCTAAGTAACAGACGACTCACAATCAACGGAGATATGAGAATAGCCCAACGTGGTACGTCATCTACTTCAACAGGAGTTGTAGCTGTAGATAGAGTTAGAACCTATCATGTAAGTACTGACGAAGCTCCTACCTATTCACAAGTAGATGTTGCAAGTGGAACAACACCATACAGTTTAGGATTGAGAAAAGCTTATAGAGTCACAAACGGAAATCAAACAAGTGGTGTTGCTGCTACTAATCAAATTCAACTTGATTACTTAGTAGAAGCACAAGATTTAGCTTGTTCTGGTTGGGATCATAAATCACCTTCAAGCTTTCTAACTTTATCTTATTGGGCAAAATCAAGCGTTGCTCAAGAATTTAAAGCACAGATGCGAACTGTAGATGGAACTCCCAAAAACTTTGCTTATTCTCTTGGATCTTTAGCTGCTAATACTTGGACAAAAGTAACAATACTTATACCCGGAAATTCCAATTTACAAATAGATAATGATAATGGAACAGGTTTAGAAATAGGTCTATTTAGTCAATGGGGAACTAACCTTACAGCAAATAGTGTTTCAGAAAATGCTTGGGGTGCTTATAGTGGCTCAGCAAGAACTCCAGATCAAACTTTAACATGGTACACAACAAATGATGCGACATTTGAAATTACAGGAGTTCAATTAGAAGTAGGCAGCGTGGCAACAGATTTTGAGCATAGGTCATTCGGTCAGGAGCTTGCTTTATGTCAGAGGTATTACTATAGAGTCGGATTAAATCAAGGAGTATATTATGGTGGAGATTATGGAATAGGATTTACTGATAATGACAATAATAACATCTATATTAGAACAGAATTTCCAACTCAGATGAGGATAGCACCAACTGCTGTTGAACAAACTGGTGATGCTGGTGAATATAAAGTTAGAAGAGATACCACAAAAACTTGTAGTAGTGTTCCTACTTTTTCTCAAGCGACTGCTTGGGCAGCTAAGACCAACTTCCCATCATCAGGTCATGGTTGGGGGACTGCTACGCCTGTTTGGGGTCAAACAGGAAATTCAGATTCATTTTTAGCTTGGAGTGCAGAATTATGACTTACAAATTACTATACACAGATTCAGATACAGGTAAAAAAATATACAAGAAAGTAAGTGCTGATGGGAAATCATACTCATCATGTTCAGAAGATAATCTAGATTTTAAAGCATGGGTAGCAGAGGGAAACACAGCCGAAGCTGCTGATTAATTAGTCTTATGTTGCATCTGCCTTGTCATAAGGCTCATAGTGACATACAAAGGTGCTAGTGCCATAATTCCTACAAAAGTTATTATGGTGACAGGTACTAAGGCTCTAGCAAAAGCTTCTCTCATAATATGGATGAAATATACTACCCAAACCTACCAGATACAAACTATATACTCAATCCTCCTAAAACAATTTTTTATCCCCCTGTAGCGGAGATACCTTATTTAGATCCAGTTCTTTTACCGAGTCTGGAACAAGTTCAATCGGGTTTGGCAGAAGAGAAGGCAAATACTTCTTCAAAAGAAAAGGAGCAAGACGAGGAAGTAACAGGTATAAAGCAAGAAGTGATCCCAACGAACCTGCCAAAAAACTTAGAAAATACTTCAACAGAAGAACCTATAGCTACTTTTAATGTACCGTTCTTTGGTGATTTTCCAATACCTGCACCAGAAGTTATAGCTTCTAGTGTTATAGCAGCAGGTACAGCTAGTGTTGTAAGTGTTGCAGGTGGTGTTGCTATGCAGGCTGTAGTAGGACAAATAAAAAAGATATTTAAAAAAATTATTACTAAAGTTTTAAAGAAAGAAGTAGCTAATGTAAAGGAAAAAATGACAGAGAAAAAAGATAAGCTATAATAACTAATACGAGGTAATCTCCAAAATCCTAACGGACTAGGTTGACAATGCCTCTACTAAACAAGGGAAGCTGTAGGCACACTAGCTAGATCTAGTCCCTGTTCGAGGACGATCCCTTGTACTAAACAAAGGAAGCTGTAGGCATATTGGCTCGATTCAATCTCTGCTCGAAGATGATCCTTTGTTTTATAAGTATTGGAAGCTGTAGGCAAGTTAATTAAATTTAACCTCTGACCGAAGATGATCCAGTACTTATTTTTTTGTCTTAAAAAGGTTGGGATTAGCTTTTACATAACTTCTTATATTTATTACATCACTACAAAGACCTGCATAAGGTGATTTAGGATTAATCATATAACCGCTTGCATGAAGCTGTGAACACTTTAAAACTCTCACTAATTGCTTATCATGCACTTGCTTTGATAATTCTTCTTTGGCTAGGTCTAGCTTTACTTTTGCTAGATCCTCACACGTTTGATTACTACCGCCTAATGGAATCATAAAACTCATTTGTACCCCCCAACCTTCATTGATGCTATAAGTTTCTTCTCCTTGAGCATCATTACCTGTATAAAAAGGAGTTACAGCCATTGTAGGTTGACTGCAAACCAAGTTCCCAAACTGTTGTTTGCCTGTCATTCCATTATTGATATTCATATTCTGATTAATTATTGATGAATTACCTACAGCATTAGGTTGAGCCTGTACATTTGTATCGCCTTCGGCTCTTGCTTTATTACTGACTAAAGACAGA